>Ga0257125_1000030_pt1 | contig 207136 bp, 160 predicted proteins | sample SI106_200metaG_FD_190183 | JGI IMG/M metagenome (GOLD analysis project Ga0257125, IMG submission 190183) | Marine microbial communities from Saanich Inlet, British Columbia, Canada - SI106_200 | ecosystem: Environmental > Aquatic > Marine > Inlet | place: Canada: British Columbia | collected... | reverse complement strand
CAAGGTAACTGGTTCTATCCTTGAAAATAATATTGCCGATGTGTTGCTTATTTTCAATGAAATAATTGAAAATGGATTTGATGGGCAGCAATTTATTGTAGGACTTTCGGAGCATCTTCGTACTTTACTGGTATTAAAAAACCCCTCTACGATAAAACTAATGCATGCCAGTGGATCACTAAAAGAGAAATACCTTGAGCAATCTTCAGCTTGTTCTGTTGATTTTCTATTGGAAGCACTGCAGATTACCAACAAATATGATCTCAGTTATAAGGGTAGCAGCAATAAAAAACTCCATATCGAGATTGCTCTATTGGACCTGTGTGGTATTTCTGGAATTCCTAATCCAGAGCACACCCACAAGCCTATCACAAAAGAATCAAAACCATCCACACCTCCATCAGTAGAAAAACCAAAAGAAACAAATAAGCCTGCAGCCACGAAGGATGAGCCTGTTGTAACTAAAACCAAGGAGGCTAAACCTGAAGTAAAAGAAGTTAAGGAAGTAAAAGCTGAGGAAAGTAAACCAGAAGAGGTTAAAGAAGAAATCAAAAATAAAGAAAAGACTAAGCAAGTAAAGGAGACAAAAAGTGCTCCTAGCAAACCCCAGGTAACAGCAAGGGATACTGGTAATGGCAGAACAATAAAAAATATATCCATAAAGCAGAGCCTGCAATCACTAAGAGATAGTAAAGACAACGATGGTGATCAGCAAGAAGAAGTTATTATAAATGAATTTGACCAGCAAAAACTTTCTGAAATATGGAAATTATTCGTGGTTAGTTATGTAAATAAATCCCCAAGCTTTTCCAATGCCATTGCAAAATATGACCCTTTATTAAAGGAAAATTTCGTTGTTGAGTACAAGGTTGATTCCCAGATTATTTCAAAGGACTTACTTTCGGTAACGTCTCTTTTGGAATTTCTTAAAACTAACTTGAATAATAACCAGATTACCCTTAAACCTGTTTTCCCTGAAAAATCTGAACAGAAGAAATCATATACGGACAGAGAAAAATTTGATGAACTATCAAAGAAACACCCTGAAGTATTAAAACTAAAAGATCAACTGAATCTTGAAATTGAATTCTGATATTCTTAATGATTGGAGTTTATAATTCGGTCAAATATCCAACCTTGGAATTCTTATAGCAATCACCATTTATTGTATTAACCAATCCGATCATGGTTTGCATTGGCCCTTTGGCAACTGCCAGATTTATAAACCAGCTGGGAATCTTTCCACCAAGATCAACTGTTAACTCAAGGGTAATTTTAACGGTTCCGTCATTATGGGGTATAAGCAACCATTTTGAGTGTACAAGTTCTATCCTTATGCAATCCTCAACTTCGGGGATATAATCAGGTATACCCACTGAAATTATTTCAACACTAAGGTCAGCAGTATCCTGGGTAATTACTGCCTTTGTTACAAAGTCTCGATCTGATATGGGCCAGGGAAGATCCGACATTCCATAAAATATCCAATTCTGTTGGCTTATGGTATCTAGAATTTGTGATTTACTATTTAAATAAACCCACTCTGGATGTCGAGGTGCATCTTTAATTATAGATACCAATTCGGAGAGTGATGTTTGGGCAGTGGTTTCTACCTTTACACTTCTAATCTTTGTATTCGGGAGTTTCCTTACATAGGCTTTTATATCACCCTGGGTTTTGACTAATTTCCAATCATATTCGCTCTGGGAGTAGCAAAAACCTGATATTATTACCAGGCACAATAAAGTAGATGAAATCCTTTTTAAGATCATAAAACAGGTGGCAAAGATATAATTATTTAGATGTGTCAGCATCTAAGATACTGTAAGTGAAGTTATTTAAAATCATAATAAATAAGCTTATTATGACACTTATTTAAATATAAATGATTAATCTCACTAACTAAATATCTTCTTTTGGGGTATACTGAATGTTTATCCGAAAACAGATTTTACCATTCCTCCATCGTGAGTTATGGTTTGTCCAGTAACGTACCTTGCCAAGGGAGATAAAATCCAACATGCTAATCCTGCCATTTCTTCTGGTTTACCCATTTTACCTACGGGTATTTCTTTCTCGAATAGCTCCTTTGCCTCATTCTCTGATATGTTTTCCAACTCTGCTTTTTTTGCAAAAAGCCTTTCCATGGCCGCCGTTGAATGATATCCAGGTGCAAGTATATTAACAGTAATACCATTGTGTGCTATCTCCTGAGATAGAGTTTTTGCAAAACCCACTATTGCTGGTCTTAGTGAGTTGCTGAGTACGAGGTTTGCTACTGGTTCTTTAACGGAAACACTTTCAATGTATAATAACCTACCCACATTTTGATTCTTCATGTATGGTAATATCTTATAGGTAAAATTTATCTTCCACCTGACAATATTGTACCATGCATCATCCCACATATCCATGGTTACACCACTTGTGTTTCCAGCTGGTGGTCCAGATGCATTAAAAACTACTCCGTAGATATTTTCTTTTTTTGCATATTCCAGGGCCATATCCTGAATTTTATCGTCCATTATATCTCCACATATGTAGTCAATATTGTCAGGAAATTTTTGCTTGAGTGATTTCAATTTACTCTCCGTTCTGCTTATGGCAAGAACTTTAGCCCCATTTTCAGCAAGCTGCTCAGATATTGATCTTCCAAAACCAGCACCTGCGCCACCAACAATGTATGCTTTGTTTACTATATTTAAATCCATTATTAAATCTTTAATCAGAACCCAAAGGTAATATCAATTAAAATAACCATGAAATAAATCAAAAAAATATTATCAATATAGAAATAGGCATAAAAATGAATTATTAGTTGGAACCAAAAGCCATATAAAGCAATATTTAACTAATTTTGCCAGCCATTATTTGTTATGAGACTGGGAAGAAATCAATTAGTATCTGGAACAATCGCCATTAGTATATCAGCAATACTGTGGGGCTTTGATGGTGTAGTTCTTACACCACGACTTTACAATTTAAATGTGGGATGGGTAGTCTTCGTATTACATGTTATCCCATTCCTAATAATGAATCTATTCCTTTTCAGGGAATACGCCAATCTGAGAACCTTCGTAAAACAAGATTATATCTTATTTGCACTTGTTGGCATTTTTGGAGGTGCACTGGGTACCATATCCATTGTAAAAGCACTATTTCTAGTGAACTTCCATCAACTTTCTGTGGTTGTTCTATTACAAAAGTTGCAACCAATATTTGCAATAATTCTGGCTGCTATTCTGCTTAAGGAAAAGATTAAAAAGAATTTTATAATATGGGCATCCATTGCAATTATAGCTAGTTACTTTCTAACTTTTGGTTTTTCATTACCATTTGATTCTCTAAACGACAATACGTTCATGGCAGCAATGTTTGCTATACTTGCAGCATTTTCATTTGGAAGTAGTACCGTATTCTCCAAGAAAATACTTCTCCAACATAATTTCATTACCGCAACATTCTTCAGGTATGGGTTTACCAGTTTGATAATGTTGGTATATGTTATCATTACAGGATCTTTATCTCAGTTTGAATTAACCACAGATATTAATTGGTTATACTTCCTTATCATAGGAACAACCACAGGATCAGGGGCCATTTTCATTTACTATTACGGATTACGCAGGGTAAAAGCCATTCTTGCAACAATAAGTGAACTGCTTTTCCCAATCTCTGCAATTTTATTTGATTATATTTTCAACGGTAGCATTCTCTCTCCAATTCAGATAGTTAGTGCTGCCATTATGGTTTTTGCCATAATAAAACTAAACTCTTAGTAAAGTTTATTTGTCAAATCCCTTTATTTTCAATATCTTTAGGTACTTATTAATTAAAAATTCCAATCATGGCAGACGATATTAAATTAGTTTATACTGGATCTCGAGTAGAAAGTATGTTTTTGGAAGAACTTCTCGAAGAAAATAAAATTGGTGTAATCAGGCGCGACACACTATCATCAAGTGTTCAAGCTGGATGGGCAGATGGATCACCTGAAGATTCTGCAAGGTTATTTGTTGAAGTTGAAAACCTAGAAAAAGCAAAGGCTCTTCTAGAGGAATATTTTAAAACCAGAGATTCTGAATAATACATTTTAACATCATGAGTTCTCCCCTATTAAAGTATTATATAGGAGATGGTAAATTACTGAGAAGCTCCAACTTCAGTACCAGTAACTTTCCTGATGGTAAGATACTTTATGAGATTATCCGAGTAATTGATGGCGTGCCAATTTTTCTTGAGGAACATATTTCCAGACTATTAACATCCGTAATTGAATCAAAATCTACCTCCACCATTGATAGGGCTACCATAGCCAAAACCCTACATCTGCTAATAAGTCAAAATAAATTATCCATTGGAAACATAAGGTTTCAGATAATAGTATCGGATTCAACAAATATGTTTTTTGCATGGATTGTACCCCACAAATATCCTAGCAGGGAATTATACGAAATGGGCGTAAAAACAGAAACCATTAATATCGAGAGAATAAATCCAAATATAAAAGCCTTTGATAGTAAACTAAAGGATCAGTTGGATGAAATACGTAAGCAAAATAATCTTTATGAACTACTGCTGATTGATGGAAATATGAATGTAACAGAAGGGTCCAAATCAAATATCTTCTTCATCAAAGGCACAACCCTTTACTCGCCTCCTCTAAATCAAGTATTACCGGGAATAACAAGAAAAATGATTATAAAAATTGCCAAAGAAAATGACATCGAGTTTGTTGAGAAAGTAATTAAATTAAACGACTTAAACAGCTTTGCTTCTGTATTTTTATCGGGGACATCACCCAAAATACTACCAATAAACCGCATCAACAATCATACTTATCAAACTAAAAATGATATCATGTCATTAATCAGCAAATCCTACAACAAAACTTTAGATGAATATGTAACCTCATTTAAATGGAGTAATTATGAATGAATAAGATGAGATTAGCACTTTTGCAGTTCATTTTTTTCTAATTTTACTTCTTGTTCACAAAGCTATGGTAACATTAAGATCAAAATATTTATTTGTTCATATTATTACATTTTTTGTGGTTATGCTAATTTCAATGGTTGTAGCTGCCCAAAATAAAATACCTGATGATTTTTGTCTAAGCAATAATGAGCTTAATCTCTTTGATGCCATAAATCAGATTAGAGCTGATTATGACAAAGATCCGGTAGAGTTATCAGCATCCTTGTCATATGTTGCAAGTTTACATGTGGATGATCTTTATAATAATCATCCAGATACTAGCATCTGTAATACTTCAAGCTGGTCAGACCAGGGAGATTGGACCCCATGCTGTCATAATTCATATGTTTATGATCCCGATTGCATGTGGGAAAAACCCAATGAACTTACTCCCTATAGCTATAGAGGTTATGAACTTGTTACCTTCTTCGGAGACTATTTCAACAATGACAGTATAATTAATATCTGGGCAGACTCCAGAGAGGTTATTGATATGATAATAACAAGAGGTAGCTACGAAAAGAAAAAGTGGGTATGTGGAGGACTGGCCATTGGCACAAACTATGTATCATTATGGTTTGGACAGCGGGCTGATTCGCAGGATAGCCCCAATATTTGCGAAGATGAAGTCAGAGATACTACTGCCATGGCGATCGACAGCATATCAAAATCCGATGAATACTATTTAATATTTGGAAGTTTCAATGATAGTCATAGTGCTAAAGAGGCATTGAGAAAGGCCAGAAATGATAATTTTGTCAATGCTAATCTCATAAAAGAAAACAATAGAATTAGACTTTATTTGAACAAATTCGATAATTTAAAAGAAGCCATGTATGCCAAGCAGCAATTACAATTTAACTATAGAGATGCTTGGATTTTAAAAGACTAATATGGAAAGTATCCTTAGCTATACTGTAATCATATTGGTAATAGTAATATCAATTTACATTTTCAACATCAGAAAAAAGCAGTCGAGAACATTTTCACTATCAGAGCAAAACTTCCCTTCCAAAATATTTAATGTGAAAATTGTAAAGTTAAATGGAGTTATAACAAGCATTTTACTTGAAATACATCCTCTGAGAGACATGAATATTACAAGTGTAAGGGTAGAGCTAATAACGGGGAAAAGAGAGTTTAACTATTATGATATTAGTGGGTTATGTAATAACCTGGATTTACCTCTGGATTTAACGGCATCACATTCCTATAAAATTGAAATGCCATTCACTGACTTCAAGAAGAAGATGAATGATGGAGAATTACCATTTAGAACTTTTAGATTTGTTATTAATGATGATAGGAATAACCCATTCAAGTCTCACGAATTGGGATTTAATAGCAAATGGATAATATACAGGCCAGATACCGGAAGTTATAATTAATGATCGTTTATCATTTCTCTGGCAACATTCATGGCTGTTTCCGTAACTCTTTCGCTACTAAGCATGGTTGCCAACTCCTCAACCCTACCCTCTTCGGATAACATTTCAATTGTTGTATTTGTGGAATCGTCATTCAAAACCTTAAATACCTTGTAGTGATTTTTGGCTTTGGAGGCTATCTGAGGTAGGTGAGTTATGGTTATTATCTGATGTTTATTAGCCATCTCTTTCATTATCTTACCTACTTTACCGGCAATGTCTCCTGAAACACCGGAATCTATTTCATCAAAAATTACAGTTGGTAACATCTGTTTTTGGTTGATTAAGGATTTTATCGCTAACATTAATCTGGATAATTCTCCCCCTGAAGCAATCTTGCTAATCTCACCAGGCTCAATTCCCTTATTTGCATTAAAAAGTAACTGAACATTATCTCTTCCTGTGGATGTGAACTTATCCTTTTTTGATATGCTGACAACAAAATTTGAATCTTGCATACCAAGTTGCTTTAATTTTTGCAGCACAGAACCTGCAAAGTCCTTGGCACCTTCCTGCCGTTTGGTGGATAGTTTATTGGATAACAATGTCAACCGCTTCTCCAAAGACGAAATTTTAGATTCAGTTGCAGTAATATTATCATCCACGCTTTCAATACCTTGCAGTCTATTGTCAAAATCATCACGTAGCTCTACTAATTCATCCACTGAAACCACATGATGTTTCTTTAATAGGGTATAAATCCCGCTTAAACTATCATTTATACTTTGCAGTTCCGACGGATCAAAATCATCATTGGATGACATTGAATTTATATCAGAACCTATATCTTCAAGTTCAATTAAAATACTATTTAGACGGTCGGTAAGATCAGTATTGGTAGGTAAGTACTCTCTAACATTATCCAATACACGTTTTAACTTGGACATATTGTTTAGCAGAGATGTTTCACCATCATTTAGAAGATATTCAGCCTCTGAAATTGCTAATTTTATTTCCTCCGAATGTTCCAATACCTTTGCGCGATTCTCCAAATCCTGAATAATCTCTGGATCCAAGGTGTGAGAATTTAGTTCATCAAGTTGAAATTTGATATAATCCTCATCTCTGGATGACTTTTGACTTAATTCCTTAAGTTCTGCTAGCCTTTGATTTAGAACCTGATATTCTTCAAAAACATCCTTATAATCCAAATTCAGCTCTGTATTTTTAACAAAGTCATCCAATACTTCTAGTTGAAATAATGAATCCGTTAATTGCAAAGTTTGATGCTGACTATGGATATTTACAAACCGATTACCAAGATAACCGAGCATCTTAAGGTTTACAGGTGTATCATTAACAAATGCTCTTGATTTACCCGAAGGAAGAAGCTCGCGTCTTAATATTGTTTCTGCCTCAAGGTCTAAGTCATTGTTTAAGAAATACTCCGAAAGCTGAAGTCCTCCATTATCAAAAACACCTTCAATTATACATTTTGAATTCTGGTTTTTAATATTGTTTAAATCAGCTCTATTTCCTAGAATCAATGAAAGAGCACCTAATATTATGGATTTACCAGCCCCAGTTTCTCCAGTAATTGCGGAGAATCCATCTGAAAAATCTATTTCCAGATGATCTATTAATGCATAATTTGTTATCGATAAATATTTTAACATTTGGAGTATACCTTATCGCGAGGATACAAATCTAACAAAACATAATTTAAAATATAGAGTTTGAGGTAAGGTAATTATTCAAATTTAAATTTCCCCGCTAATTCCCTGAAATCATCACCCCTATGTTCAAAGTTTTTAAATTGGTCATAACTAGCAGCTGCTGGCGACAGAAGGCACACATCATCATCAATGCCATGTTTACTTATTATTTCAAATACCTGTGCCATATCCTTTGCAAAAGATAATTTAGATAATACCTTATCAGACATAACTCTTTTCATCCTATGGCCTGCATCACCCAGTAGTATCAATACTCTAACCTCTGAATTTTCCAAATAATTACATAACTTGGCATAGTCCAAGCCCCTATCGTAGCCACCTAGAATTAAAATATCCACATCTCCGTTCATGGCCTCCATTGCTGCAATGGTAGATTCTGGTATTGTAGAGATACTATCATTAATAAAAGTAATTCCACCATACTTTCCAATTACTTCAAGCCTATGAGGTAACCCTTCAAAGGATTTAAGTGCAAGCACAGCATCAGTTCTATTAACCCCCATGTTAGCAACTGCAGAGATAGCTATTTCCGAATTTAACTTATTGTGATTGCCCAAAAGTGGATATACCAATTCCGAATCAATGTTTGAAATATCAATACAAAATAATTCAGCGTTAATATTTGTGATATTATTCATTATCTGACTACCAATTATAAGTTTATCGTTGGGGTTCTGGAATTTATAAATATTGTGTTTTGCATTCTCATAATCTACTTCATCATCAAAGTAATCAAGATGCTCGGGAAAAATATTAAGTAAAACTGCAATGTGAGGAGACTTGTGAACATATTCAAGTTGATGTGCAGATAATTCATACACCACAATTGTATCACTGGATATATTGTTTATCATTTCAAAGGCAGGAACGCCAATATTACCTATTAAAATGGACTTCTTACCACATTTATTCAAAATATGATTTATTAAACTCGATGTGGTGCTTTTACCTTTGGTACCTGTTACTCCAATGGTTTGACCATAAAAGGCAGCTAAAAAAAGATCTGTTTGTGATGTAATCTTACTTAATATGCTATTATCAAGGTTGGGCAATTTAACTCCTGGAGATTTAATAATTAAGTCATAATCTTTCAATGCTAATAGATACTTATCCCCAAGGTGCAATTGGATGTTAACATCGTTTTTTAATGTGATATCATCTTTCAAAGAAATATTTCCGTCAGCAATACCCACATTCAAATTGGGGTATAATGCCCTGAGAGTAGCAAAGGATGATCCTCCCTCCTTGCCATAACCCAGTATTAAGACATGTGTCTTTTTATCTAAAATATTTTTGAAAGGATTAACCATTGAGAGCATCCTTTAAGATATTATCAAAATTATGTGGAAGTAAATTTTCCGAATTATAACCTGTTAAAAGTTTTCCGAAGCTATCACTCTCTTTCAATTTACGCGCAGAATTATAAACAATATTGTCAAATCCTACGCCGGCAGATATTGCAGCAATGACCTCCTCTGGGGTACCCACACATTCGAAAGGTTTAACCTCTGCTATTCCTGTTAACTCCCTAAATATTGAATCCAAGGAATTATCTTTTAACATATTGGCGCCAAATATTTCTATGAGTATTTTTTCGTCAACAAAAGGACCAAGTAAAATATATGTAAAAAGACATTTGGGGCATTTTCCACACCAAACATCTTTTTTACTTCCAACATTACAACTTCTAAACGTAGCAAAGTGTTGATTAAACTTTGAAAAAAGCTTTGCTATCTGAAGTTCATTGATAGGTCGTAGAAAGCTAAAATAATGCATATCTTGAAGTAAGAATTTCTTGGAATATTCGTGGAAATCCTTCTCAAACTCAAAGCTCTTTGAATATTGATGGTTTATCATGGATCCAGGCACTGTGCTTTCATTGGCGCTACTTTCATTAGACAAAGCGACATTAGAAATACCCGTAAGAAACGATACAGTAGCACTTGTGAATGCTACCATTGCAGAAAATGGAGTGTGGCCATTCAGATATCCCTTATTATTTAAATCAATCAGCTTTTTATCTATGGTTCTTTCAACAACTATACAATCATTTTTAGTAAATCCTGCTACCTCTATTGTTCTCCAGCTTGCCTCTCGAGGGTTAACAAAGAATGGAATAACACCCATTCCTTTCTCTTTTAACAACTCCAGTGTTACTATTGAGTCTTTTCCACCGCCCACAGGAACAATAACCTTGTTGTTACTTAGTTCTTTAGCTACGGGATTAAGTTTTTTACCATGTGTGGTAATATACATGAATGAATTCTCCTCAACTGAAATCCCATTAAGGTAAAAGAACTCACCCAAACCATGGAAATATAGCTTCTTCCAAAATTCTATTTGCTCAGAGGAAAGATAGCTGGGTTTTATAATTACTTTTTTTGGACATGCAGCTTTCCAGTAACTAATGAGTTCCACCATGCCCATATGAAAAACAAAGTTATTTAAACTATGTTTATTAAAAGAATTATAATTAATGTGTTTTGATGGCAAAAACCTTAATTTGGGGTTAAAATTGACCTTGTCAGCTAGGTTAAAGGAGTAAATAATTTCAAGGCAATTATCAATTATTTTAAAATCATAACCTTCAAATGTGAAAAATTTATTATCATTACGGAGATTATAAAATAATTGACTGTTGGTTTTCGTTTTCAATGGTATTCCAGATTGATTTATCCAATATGGAGGTAAAAATAGTTGATTTATTACAAAGTTTAGGTATAAATGAGTGGAGTTGACAAATTCATAAAAGTAAGTACAAACAATTTAAAGCCTGCAAAAGGTAGATTATTGCTATCTGAGCCTTTCATGGGTGATTATTATTTTGGAAGATCTGTAGTGCTGCTTGCTGAGCATAATGAAGAAGGATCATTTGGTCTTGTATTAAATAAACCTTTCGATCAACCGTTTAATGATGTAGTAAAAGACTTCCCCGAATTTAATGGCCCTTTATTTGTTGGTGGACCAGTTGAAACCGATAGCTTATTTTATGTTCACACCAAAGGAGACATAATAGAAGGATCATTGGAGATTGGTAATGGATTATATTGGGGTGGAGATATTGAAATAATTAAGGAGTTATTACTCATAAATAAAATTACACCATCGGAAATTCGCTTTTCAGTGGGGTATTCGGGATGGTCTCCTGACCAGCTTCAGGAAGAACTAAACAGAAATTCATGGTTAGTATCCAAAAACCTCGACAAAAATATACTTAGAATAAATCCAAATATCCTTTGGAAAGAACTTGTTGAGCCTCTCGGCGATGAATATAGACATTGGTCGAAATTCCCTTCTAATCCTAATCTGAATTAATATTCATTTTCACCGAGGAATTAAGCCTATCAATCATTAAATCAGCTATTGAGTCATTATTGATTCCTGAAACCATAGCGATCCCAGAAACTATTTCATAATTGATATATGGTAAAGTATAAATGTATTCTCCGATTACCAATGCAACCCGCTTACCCTTATTTGATTTTGTGAACTCAGACCATTTAGCCTTACCGGATTCATTCATTAATAATTCTACATTACCATCGATATTTCTGCAATTTTTGAGATCCCCATTGCTAAGACTAGGATATCTTTCAAGGGCAATAACAGCTTTATATTGGTGATTATTATCAACAGTATAATGGGTTTCAAATAAACCAAAATTACCATCATTGTACTGTAATAATGGAATTGTGTCATTCATGGGCTTATAACCTATTATTGACATACTAGTATTATTTTCAGGGATAAATCCAGGCTGGTTTAATGATGTCCTAAAATCTAATGGTACATCATCTAAGTTATAGGTAGAGTAAATACCAAAAAATATGGAATCATTCTTTTCTGTCGCTGTATTGTGGCATGCTGAAATTATTGTAATCACAAATACAAATCCCAACAAGTGATATAGTATTTTCATTTTACTTTTTTTTTCAAATTATTCACTAAGTATTCTTCCCATTGTACCCGATACAACTCTCAGGCTAAAGGTTTTATCATCAGCGGAGCTTTCTTCCCAAGGTCTTTTATATACGAAAAGCAAATCTGACTCCCCTGCGCCAATTGTTTTAAAACTCCAGGTATACAAGCCACCTGAGCCTATCTTATCATCATCAGCCTTATATGAAACATTACCTATTTGCTCTATTACAGTAGAGTCATAAGCAGTAATCTCCCATTTGTAGCCAGTGGATGCATTTCCGTGTAACTCAACTTGGAAGGGATCATACATTCCAAGGTTTATAGTCTTCCCTGAGTCTTTTATGGTATAAGGGCCAGCGCATGAAATTAGTGACATAACCACAAGTGAAAGAATTATCTGTTTTACTTTTTTCATAATGGTATTTTTATTGGAGATTAAGTATGGATGAGAAAAAGTTAGGTATTACACCCGGCACCAATATTATTGTCAAAACCAATCCGAAAATTGCTCCCCAGAAATGGGCAAAATGACCAATATTATCAACTCCTTTTTTTCCCATATATGCCGAATATATTAGATAGGCTATTCCAAAAACCCAGGATGGTAATGGAAAAGGTATTGGAAATAAAAATATACTGCCTGCAGGATAAACTAAAATACTCGAAAAGACCACAGCGGATACTGCTCCCGAGGCTCCCACAGCATTATAATATATATCATCCTTATGTTTTCCAAAATCAAACAATGTTGAAAATAAAATTCCTCCAACATAAAGAAGCACATAATATAACATGCCAATTGTTCCAAAATTAAAACTGAAATACTGCTCAACCACACCTCCAAAGGAGTAAAATACATACATGTTTATTAGCAGATGAATCCATCCCGAATGCACAAGTCCATAGCTAAGAAAACGCCATTTTTCATTGCTATGTTTTATTTGATATGCATTAAATTTTAAGCGATTGAATAATTCAGGATTATTGAATGCTCCTATTGATACTATTATTGTTATTAATATTATTATGTAAGTAAGAATCATTTTATTTTCTCTGTTTGCTGTTTTGTGTGATCTATTTCAGATCCTAGTACACTGTGTGGGATTGCATAAACAATCAACATTGCAATAACTGCGATCATTGGCCATAGTATATTTTTTGGTTTCTTTCTTAAAACAAACCATGCTATTACCCAAAATATAAATACGATAAGTGTCTTATTATCGGTGAGGTCATGTCCAAATGGCCATCCTGTCCAATATGCATCAAACGCATATTTCTGCACCAACGGGCCCATTAATAATCCTCCTAAGAAAAGGGTAAACAAAACAACACCTGTGAAGTATTTGGTATCTTTTTTTCTAAAGAAAACTTCCAATCCCACACGCAGTGAAAAGAGGAGTGACATGAACATAAAAAATATATGAGGTATCAATATTGATCGCGGCACTTCACCCTTGAACCTTATAACTACTGGATCAACTGTTAGTTCGTATTCGGTATTATTTTTCTTCAATGTAATAAAGTACTCTACCTTTCCTGCCATGGGTTGATTTGGAATAACTCCCACTAATTCATTTCCATCTCTGAACATTTCCTCTGAAGACCAATCATCGTAGCTTTTATATCGTTTAAGAGTAATTGTTCCATTAATATCATTGTTGGGAACATTTAATCTAACCAGGGCATCCCTATCTCCTCCAAAAGTTCTTATGAGTTCAAAGTTTATTAGCTCTCCCTCAATTAATATTTCTCCACCTAATGGATAGGTTGGTCCTGTTGATCTCTGATAAATAACTAATGCTATTGTTATACATATGGCAATTGCCCATAGCAGGGTATTCAATCCTTTATCGCTTAATTTTTTCATCTTCTACTCTGGTTTTATGGCTTCGTAAAAAAGTTGATGAATATTTGTTCTTACATCCCACTCCATTAATTTGGTGTTATTCATGTCAGGATAAATTCGATTTGATAAAAATACGTAAACAAGCCCATTCTCTGGATCTGCCCATGCATAGGTGCCAGTAAATCCTGAATGCCCGAAACTCGATGGCGATGCATCCTTACAGTTTGTTCTATGGTCCTCATACTTATGAAGTGGTTTATCAAAGCCTAACCCTCGTCTATTACTATCAGCAGCAAAATGATATGTATTGAAAAAATCGATTGTGGTATCATTTAAATATATAGTTTCACCATATCCACCACCATTCATAAGCATTTGCATAAATACAGCCACTCCATATGAATTTCCAAATAAACCTGCATTACCAGAAACACCACCAAGTATTGCTGCTCCTTGGTCATGCACATCACCACGTAACAATTGATTACGAAATATGGTATCATTTTCAGTGGGAATAATCTTATTAACTGGAAAATAATCTCTGGGATTAAACCTCAAGTAGCTAATTCCTAATGGCATATAGAATGATTCGTACAGATAGTCATCAAATTGCTGGTTTTTTATGTCTTCTGTTATTTCTTTACATAGATAAAATCCCAGTCCCGAATAATGATATGTTTTATCTTGAAATGGGGATTGTATAATACTATCATAAAGAACATATTCATATCCCTTTTTTACATACATCTTCTCAGCAACTCTGGTTGGAAACTCCTCGGAAATACTTGACCTATAAATTGTAGTATCCCACCCATCATCAGTAATTGTGCTTTGATAGAAAGGTATCCAATTTTGCAAACCCGATGTATGTGATAACACTTCAATGAAATTCAGACTATCTTTATCAGTATCCCTAAGCATGAGCAGATAGTCGCTCATTCTATCATTGAGATTAACCTCACCCTCCTCTCTCATCTTCATCATAGCAGGGGTTGTTGCCAGTATTTTTGTTAATGATGCCAGGTCATAGACGTCATTCCATCTAACAGATACATTATTACTGTATGTATGTGATCCAAATGACTTGTTATAAAAGATTGCACCATCCTTGGCTGCAATTATCTGACAACCTGGAAAAGCACCTTGGGCTATGCATGCCATTGCTGTTGAATCAACCTTATCAAGGAATTTAATATTCACACCAGTATTTTGTGGAGTTGAAGTGTATAATGTTTGGAACCCATAACTCAATCCATGGCCCATTTTATATCCACCGGCATCCACAGGAAGTGATCCAAAAACTTCTGAGCCCAGCATAATCATTTTAGCCGAAGCTCTTTGTGCCTCTTTGTTCTCATGATATGATACTAGAACTGCTTCAAACTTATCCAAATCGAAAAAATCCAGTGCATATGGACTAGCAAAAATATCCAGCACAACATTTGTATTGTTTGATAACCGATGAACAAAATCAATGTCATTTTCAGTAATTCCAAACATCCTTTTGGCAAGTATGTTTGTATTGAGAACTGCTACGATTACCAAATCATAGCCCTCTATGGCAGCCAATAATTTCTTCCGATTTCTTTTACTACTGTTATGAGCCAAGTGGAATATGTCAATTTTTCCATATGCTGCAATAGCACCTTCTATTTGTTCCTTATTCTCAGTTCCCAAAACCACCATAGCCCTTTTATTCATAAAATTATGACCAATGGGTAATATCATATTATCATTCTTTACTAAGGTTATTGAAGCCTCTGTTAAGATATTAGATGTTTCATGGTAAAATGGTTTATTTAGATCGGATATCAAGTTAGATGTATCAATTGATTTCAACTCGCTTGCACCTGTGATAAACTTATATCTCAGGATTTTCCTGCAGCTTTCATTGATAGTACTCTCGGTGATATCTCCCCTTTGAAGTGCATTGAGTATGTTTTTAATTGATAATTCAACATTATCAGGAATCAACAGGATATCATTACCTGCCTCTAGGGCTTTTAAAGCTACCTCTCCTTCATTGTAATGTTTTGTAACGCCAGTCATATCAAGCCCATCCGTAACCACCAAACCATCAAACCCCATTGTATCAATTAGGTAATCAGTAACTATTTTATGAGATAATGTGGATGGAAGTTTATCATTATTATCCATAGCTGGAACTGCTAGGTGAGCAATCATAATCGATTGAACTCCTTGGTCAATTAGATATTGAAAAGGCATTAGGTCATTCGCCTTCAAAGCATCCATATTAGCAGATATAACTGGCAAATCATAATGTGAATCCGTAAATGTGTTACCATGGCCAGGAAAATGCTTTGCACATGCTATTACCCCAGAATTCTGAAGACCTTTCATATACATCATACCCTTCTGGGCAACAAGTAAAGGATCCTGTCCGAACGACCTCATACCAATGACAGGATTTTTTGGATTGCTATTAACGTCAACCACAGGTGCAAAATTCATATGTATACCCAACCTCTTACATTGATCACCTATTTGTTTCCCCATTGCATAAATCAAATTGTCGTTATCCACAGCTCCAAGTGTCATCTGAAGAGGATATTTAACAGTTTTACTTAACCGCATGGCTAGGCCCCATTCGGCATCTATGGCAATCATAAGAGGAACTTTTGAAATCGAATTCCAATGATTGGTTTGTAATGCCTGATTAATTGGGTTTCCCTTAAAAAATACAACACCCCCAATATTATAGGAATTGATTAGGGTATCTATATTTGAAAAGTAGGGTTGATTGGGATAATTAGCTCTAACGAAAATAAGCTGAGCAACTCTTTGCTCCATGGTCATGGATTTTAAAGTTGAGTCAACCCAACTATCCTCATCGCTAAGGTTTGTTAATAGGGTTTGGGAAGTTAATATTCCACTTAAAACTATTAGATTAAGTGCGGTGATAATAATTATTTTAATGGTTTTACTTAACCCTAACATTTGCTGAATATTTATTTAACAAAACTAATCTTTTTAACAATTTGTTAATAAACGGAATTATAGAAGTTTACAAATAATAGTATTTTTGCTCAGTGGGAAAATAATATGGTTACTAAGACCTCTTAATCTTCGGTTTTTTAGTATTTTTTATAGTCTAAATGGCTAATATCTAATGAGAAATATCATTTCAATCATGGTCTTTTTGGCCATAGCAAATATGACCATAGGGCAAAGCAACAATGACTTTGATGTATACTGGAATAACTCATTGGTGGTAGAAAGCAAAACAGGTAATTTTAAAATAAAATTTGGTGGCCGAATACAAACTGATCTTATGTTCATAGATCAAAGTAACTCCTTGGATAATTTATTTGATGCAAAAAATGGAGTCGAACTTCGACGTGCTCGAATATTTACGTCAGGCACCTTATACAAGAACTTAAAATTTAAATTTCAAGTAGATTTTGCAGGAGGAAATGCTGTAATAAAAGATGCATATTTACAATACACAATGATCCCTTATTTGGGAAATATTAAGATTGGAAATTTCAAAGAACCAGAAGGCTTTGCGATGCTAACAAGCTCCAAGAACCTTACCATGATGGAAAGACCTCTTGGTAATGTATTTGATAATGATAGAAATATTGGTGTGATGTTAAATAATCAGCTTATGGACAAACGTCTATCATGGTATGCTGGATACTTTTTCCCAACAGATAACACGGGTAAATATTTAGGAAACAAATATAATGTTGCGCTAAGGCTAGCAGGCCTACCTATTTATAATACTGAGTCTAAATATAAGGTATTACACCTTGGCTTTGGATATGTTTATCAAAACAACGACGATGAAGAATTAAACTATTCAGTGAGACCTGAAGCACACCTTGCTCCCAAATATTTGAAAATATCCCTTCCTACTGTTAACAATATTCAGGACATGAACACTGAGTTTTTATTTATATATAATTCCTTCTCAATAGAAAGTGAATATACACGCGCACTAATTACACGTGATAATGACTCAATCTTTTCTGAAACCTCATATAATGCTTTCTCATACAATGTTACATTAAGTTGGTTTGCAACAGGGGAACACAAAAATTATGTTAAATCCAAAACAACATTTGGTACTTTAAAGCCAAAAAAGAATCTTGGTGACGATGGCGGTTTTGGCGCCCTAGAATTTGCATTAAGATACTCCCAAATAAATATGGATGACTCCGATTTGAATGGCGGTGTTATAAGTGATTTAACTGCAGGAATAAACTGGTATTTAAACCCTTCAACCATGGTTATGTTCAACTACATATACTCTGACATAAAGAATCTGGGTAACGCAAATATCTTTCAAATGAGATTTCAGATTGTATTTTAAAATCATAAACCTAGGTTACACTTAACTGTAGACGATAATACTATGACAAATATTGAAAACCTTGAACAGATAGCTTCACAAGTTAGACGTGATATCGTGCGAATGGTACACAACGTTCAATCAGGACATCCGGGTGGTTCACTTGGCTGTGCTGACTTTTTTACAGCCATGTTTAATGAAGTTATGGACTATGATTCCAACAATTTTTCGATGGATGGCATAAACGAAGATATTTTTATTCTTTCCAATGGCCACATTAGCCCAGTGCTTTACAGTGTGCTTGCAAGGAGCGGGCAAATACCCATAGATGAACTCTCTACATTTAGATTATTGAATAGTAGACTGCAGGGGCATCCTGCAGCAAAGGAGGGACTCCCTGGCGTAAGAGTATCAACAGGATCTTTGGGGCAAGGACTATCTGTTGCAAATGGCATTGGACTTGCAAAAAAAATGAATGGAGATGAATCAAAGGTTTATTGCCTGATGGGTGATGGAGAACTAGAGGAAGGTCAAGTATGGGAAGCAGCTATGTACATTGGAGCTCATAACATAAATAACGTAGTTGGTATCGTTGATTATAACAAAAAACAAATTGATGGATCAACAGACGATGTATTACCATTGGGTGATTTAAGAGCAAAGTTTGAATCCTTCGGAATTGAAGTCTGGGAGATGAATGGCAATATTATGAAAGAAGTTGTATCCACAATGAACAAGGTGAAAAATATTAAGAATAATTCAAAACCAATTTTCATATTAATGCATACAGAAATGGGAATGGGGATTGACTTTATGATGGGCACCCATAAATGGCACGGTGCGCCTCCTAATGATGAGCAACTGTTATTGGCTTTAAATCAGCTTGAGGAAACAATGGGAGACTACAGCTTATAGCATAAATAAAAATATTTCTCTTTATCGTGTAAAATGAAACTAAAGTCTAAATACTTTCTGTTAGGTATAGTTCTTACAATTACCATGGGATGCTTGGGGCAAGGTAACACTGTCTCTGAGCAACCGCAGGTAACAACAAGAATATTATTTGTTTTGGATGCCTCTAGAAGTATGTCTGGAAAATGGCAGGGAGAGAGTAAGTATACAATTGCAAGAAATATTCTTTCTGATATATTAGACAGTATAAAACAGGTTCCAAATGTGGAGGTGGCATTGCGTGTTTACGGACATACTAAAAATTTTCCACCCCAGGATTGTAATGACACCAGGCTCGAAGTCCCTTTTAGCAAGGATAATGTAGATCAAATAAAATACAGATTGAAGCAGCTTGGGCCAAAAGGCACATCACCAATTGCGAACTCCTTACTAAAAACCAAAGATGATTTTACAGATTGTGAAAACTGCAGAAATATTGTTGTATTAATAACTGATGGAATTGAGGAATGTGGTGGTGATATTTGTGAAGTAAGCGCAGCACTGCAAAAAAATGGAATCATACTAAAACCATTTATTATTGGTATCGGAAAAGACACCCATGAAGCATATGATTGTGCTGGCCAATACTTTAATGCATCAAATAAAAAGCAGTTCACAAAAGCTCTTAATATTATTATTACAAAAGTCCTAAGTCAAACGAGCCTACAGATTAACTTACTTGACAAATACAACAGACCCACTGAGTCTAATGTGAATATGACGTTTATTAATAAGCATACGGGAGAAATCGCATACAACTATGTTCACACTTTAAATAGCAAAGGACGTCCAGATACTCTTTATGTTGATCATCTGGTAGATTATAAAATTATAATAAACACGGTTCCCAAAACAGTGATAGACTCCGTTAAACTTACCGAAGGTAAACACACTACTGTTTCTGCCGAATGTCGACAAGGTAGTCTGATGGTAAAGCTCATGGGATCATCCAAGTCTGATTTTAATCCATCAATAATTATAAACAACGAAGTGTATAATGGGATACTAAATGTTCAGTATCTAAACGAAAACGTCAAATATTTAACTGGTAAATATGATATTACAATCCTTACATTACCTAAAATTGTATTACCGGAAATTGATATTGAATCAGATAATCAGACTAAAATAGAGATTGAGAATCCTGGTATTGCTGTAATACAAAAGAGTATAAAAGGTTATGGAAGTATATACGCCTTAGATAAGGATAAGCAAACTTGGATAATAGACTTTGGTAGCAATAGCAATACAACGGAGTCACTATACCTCCAACCAGGAAGTTACAGACTTATATTTAGGTCAAAATTTTCAACTCAATCGGTTACTACAAGTGTAAATGAGTTTGAAATATTTTCAGAAAAAACAACACGGATAAAACTATAACACAACATGAGTAAAATTAGCATTATAGATCATAAGGATACCCGCTCGGGTTTTGGTGAAGCACTCCTTGAGCTTGGAAAAAACAATCCAAAAGTAGTTGCTTTATGCGCTGATCTGACTGGATCGCTAAAAATGGATGGATTCGCCAGAGAATATCCTGATAGATTTTTTCAAATGGGAATTGCCGAAGCAAATATGATTGGAACTGCAGCTGGGCTTACCATTGGAGGATACATCCCATTTACTGGAACCTTTGCAAATTTTTCCACAGGAAGAGTATATGATCAAATAAGACAATCCGTAGCATACTCGGGGAAAAATGTTAAGATTTGTGCTTCTCATGCTGGTATTACTCTGGGTGAAGATGGTGCAACACATCAAATTTTAGAGGACATAGGTCTCATGAAGATGCTACCTGGCATGACCGTAATTAACACATGTGACTTTAATCAAACAAAACAAGCTACATTAGCAATTTCAGATTATGACGGACCTGTTTATCTCAGGTTTGGTAGGCCAAAAGTACCTAACTTTATTCCCGAGGATTACAATTTTGAGATTGGAAAAGGCATATTACTAAAGGAGGGTAATGATGTGACAATAATTGCAACAGGTCACTTGGTTTGGAAGTCACTGGAAGCTGCTTATGAACTAGAAAATATGGGCGTTAGTGCAGAAGTAATCAACATACATACCATTAAGCCTCTTGATGATCATATAATATTGCAGTCCGTTAAAAAAACTGGTTGTGTTGTTACTGCGGAAGAGCATGAGATAAATGGAGGACTTGGAGATAGTGTTGCTCAACTAATGGCCAGGACCATACCAACTCCCATGGAATTTATTGCTGTTATGGATAAATTTGGTCAAAGTGGAAAACCAGAATCACTTATGAAGCATTACGGTTTGGACACTATCAATATCATTGAAAAATCAAAGAAGGTAATTTCCAGAAAATAAAATCCTAAAACATATAACCATTCAGATTTTTGGTCAAAATTAATAAAGAGGTATATTAGCAATTGTATTAAACGGCTCTGGAATTGACTGAAAAGAAACTAATAGTATTACTTCTATCCTTCACGCTACTTTTTATCTGTGACACAGTTTATGGTCAGAGGAATCAAAGTAAATGCGACACAGTACAAATCACAAGCCCAGCTTTTTTGGTTTTAAATGATACTACAATTCATGTATTAACGGATTCATTGGCAATTGTTTGCCAAAGGTATGTTGTCATCACCAAAAAAAATGGATATGCTCTTTATAATAAACTACAGAGTTTTTCAAGTAAGAATAATCTCATAAATGAGCTTTTTCAGATGATTATTGCCTCTAGTAATCAGGATACGATGCTAATAAACAAGGCAATCATAAATGCTGAAGATCCCTATGTACCCTACACTGGAAAGATAATAAGAAACATAAAAATACAAGTGTTAAAGCCCTTTGGGCCAAGTATAAGCGACACAAATCTACCAGTGGTTTCCATATGGGCAAGAACTTTAAACGAATCGCACATAGACACACGAAACATAACAATAGAGAGAAAGCTCTTATTCAAAGCTAATGACACCATAAATCCCTACGAACTTGTTGAAAATACAAACGAGTTGGCAGGACTACCCTACTTGCAAGATGCTGCCATAATATTATCAGATGCTTCAAAAGATTCTGTGGATGTTGTTGTATTGGTTAAAGATAAATTCCCTTGGTTACCCGATATTGACATTAGAAGCGCAACAGATATGACTTTATACCTAACAAATGTTAATATTTTCGGATTGGGTCAATCCCTTAAGGGAGGAGTTACCATGAATACTAAAAGTAGTCCGTTCATATACATGTCGGATGTTAGATATTTTAACAGTAACCTTTACAATCAAATAACACTAGAAGCTAATTACCATATTGCTGACTATGATAAACAGTATCAAGTAAAAATGAGTCGAGATATTATCCCACTTAGTGTAAGGCTTGGTGGTGGTGCAGAAATTAATCGTCAAGAAGAAAATATAGTTATTGATCCAACAGATATTGACCAGAGCAGATGGTATTTTAAGTACTGGAATTATGAGTTATATGCAACATACCTTCTTTATGACAAATGGAATAAAAATAAATCAGCTAATAAACACACATTTTTTATTCCAGGTATAGCAGCTTCAAAGAAGGAATATATATACAGACCATATATTTCAGCAGACAGTAATAGTAGGTTTTCAGACTACACGCAAATATTAGGGAATTTTGCTGTAGTTCAACAAAACTACTACAGAACAAACTTTCTAAAAAGTTTCGGAAAAGCTGAATATATACCCTATGGTTTGCAGGCAATAGTTACGGCTGGATATACATGGAGTGAGTTTATGAATAAACCCTACATTGGTCTGAGTTTAATAGGGAGCCGTAACTTCAAAAATATTGGATTTTTCTTATTGGATGCACAATTTGGAGCCCATATATCAAATAGCCTTGATCAGGGAGTCTTAAATATGAACCTAGCTTACCTAACAAATATTTACAAAAAAGAAAGATACAGATTCAGGTATCTGGGTAAGCTAAGCTACACAACTGGTATAAATCGGTTCACCAATGATATGCTCTATCTGGGTGAAGATTATGGTTTTGTGGGAATCAAAGACAAGGCTTTTTATGGACAGGAAAGGTTATTTGCTGAATTTAATGTTATTTCATATACGCCATGGTATATTTTCGGATTTAGATTTGCTGTTTTTGGATTTGTTTCAAGTGGAATGCTTGCCATGAAAAGTACTCCCGTATTCAAAGGAGATTTGATAACATCTGTAGGACTTGGTGTTTATACTCAGAATGATTTTCTTGCTTTTGATTCCTTTCAGGTCAGAGTTGCATATTTCCCTGTTACACCTGGCGGTGTATCCAGTTTTGGTATTTCACTCTCATCAATTGGATTCCTTAATCAGGCAAATTTTTTAAACACAAAACCATCTACGGTTGAGTATAGGTAAATACTATACTTTGTAGAAAGGTGGGCGACTAACTATTGCCCTAGCCATCTTATTCCTAATTTTAATATAAATTTCAGAGCCTTCCTTCCAATAAGGTTTTGAGATATAAGCCATACCTATTCCTTTTTTTAGCATTGGTGACATAGTTCCTGATGTAACCTCTCCTATTCTTTCACCATTCTTATTACATACCTCATAATGTTGACGAGGAATTGCCTTATCTTCCATAACAAATCCCTTTAGGCTCATTTGAATACCATTATTCTTCTGATATTCAAATAATTCACGATCTAGAAAGTTGTTACCTTCTGAGAATTTTGTAATCCAACCTAATCCAGCAGATATCGGTGATGTTGAATCATTTATCTCATGTCCATACAAACAGAACCCAGATTCCAGTCTTAGTGTATCTCTGGCGGCCAAGCCAATGGGTTTAATTCCGTGTTCAGAACCCGCCTTTAGTACTTCATCATAAATTTTCTCAACATCTTTATTATTCATATATATCTCACATCCCCCTGAGCCAGTATATCCAGTAGTTGAGAAGATAACATTATCAACTCCAGCAAAATTTATCTCTTTGAAGGTATAGTATTTCATATCTTCAATGTTTTCAGATGTAAGTTTCTGCATAGCCTTCAGAGCAAGAGGGCCCTGTATTGCAAGTTGGCTAATATTATCAGAAGCATTGGAGATATTCACATCATTATTATTGTTTTTAACAACATAGTTCCAATCCTTTTCAATATTAGATGCGTTTACCACAAGTAAGTATCTATCCTCAGAAAAACGATATACAAGCAGGTCATCTACAATACCTCCCTTACCGTTTGGAAAACAGCTATACTGGACTTTTCCATCAACAAGTGCGGTAACATCATTTGTTGTAATCCGCTGAAGGAATTCCTTGGAACCAGGCCCTTCAATCCAGAATTCACCCATATGGCTAACATCAAAAACTCCTAATTTGGTTCTTACGGTAGCATGCTCAATATTTATACCTTCAAACTGAACTGGCATATCAAAACCTACAAAATCTACCATTTTACCACCCATTTTTCGGTGTATGCTATTAAGTGCTGTTACTTTCATCTGTCGTATGTTATCCTTTAATGTATGCCTCTAAATGAAGAGTTCACAATTCAAAAAATTTCAAGGTGCAAATTTAATCAAAATGATTTTTATTTATGGAATATTAATTGGAAATTTATCTGTTAAAAATGCATATGTATTTAATCAAACAAAGTGTTATACTTCTAGTTAACTAAATATAGTAATCATGCAGATTTGGTTTGTATTATTCAAACAGACTGTATACTTTTGCGGCTCACTAAATTAGCAAATTGAATTACATAAATTTTAAATATGAAAGTTTACATATTATTCATCGTTATCATTGGATATTTATTTATGGCACAGCAGTGTAAGTCACCAGAGAAAAAAATACAATATCCTCAGGCAAAAAAAGTTGACACAGTTGACAATTATTTTGGGACCAAAGTATCTGATCCTTATAGGTGGTTAGAGGATGATAATTCCGAAGAAACGGCTAAATGGGTTGAGGCTGAAAATAAAATCACCAATTCATACTTGCAAAAAATACCCTTTAGAGATGGTTTAGAAAATAGACTCACCGAAATCTGGAATTATCCCAAATATGGTGTACCATTCAACAAAGAAAATAACTATTTCTTCTTCAAGAATGATGGAGTTCAAAATCAGAGTGTCCTCTACATACAAGACGGCATTAATGGAGAACCAAAGGTGCTTCTAGACCCAAACAAACTCTCGGAAGATGGTACAGTTGCATTGTCCTCTATGGGAATATCAAAGGACGGAAGATATCTGGGATATGGCATTTCAAGAGGAGGTTCTGATTGGAGTGAAATTTATGTAATGGAAATTGATACTCGTAAAAACCTAAAGGATCATATTGAGTGGGTAAAATTTAGCGGCATTAGCTGGAAAGATGATGGCTTCTTTTATTCTTCTTATGGCGAACCTGAGGAAGGTGATGAATTATCTGGCCAAAATAGGTTCCACAAGGTGTATTATCATAAATTAGGAGATCCCCAGAGTAATGATAAACTCATATACGGTGATGATAATAATCCCCTAAGAAATTTTTACGCTTATCTTACAGAAGATGAGAAATACCTGATACTTACTGCAACTGAAAGCACAAGTGGGAATGCACTATACGCAGCAAAGCTTAACGGACTTGAAAACATTAAATTCCATGAATTAGCTTCTGGCTTTGATAATGACTATTCGGTGGTGGACAATATTGGCGAACAACTTCTTATGATTACCAATTATGATGCGCCAAACCAGAGATTAGTTAGTACAAAGTACGACAATAATGATCCATCAAAATGGATTCAAATAGTAGCAGAGAAAGAGGATGTTCTGCAAGGGGTTTCAATGGTTAGTGATTTGTTATTAGTAAGGTATATTAAGGATGCAAGTAGTAAGGCATATTTTCACAAGCCCGACGGAACTTTTGTTCGCGAATTCAAACTACCTGGAATAGGAACCCTTAGTGGATTTAATGGAGAGAAAGGTAATAGTACAGCTTTCTATGGGTTTACTTCCTTTACATTTCCTTCAAGTGTATACAAGTATGATATTACCAATGATATTTCAGAACTGATGCATACTTCAGATGTAGATTTCCATTCGGAAGAATATGTTACTGAGCAAATCTTTTATGACAGTAAAGATGGTACTAAAGTTCCAATGTTTGTAGTTCACAAGAAAGGAATTAAGCTAGATGGTAACAACCCTGTTCTTCTATATGGTTATGGAGGCTTCAACATAAGCTTGACACCAAGTTTTAGTATCAGCAGACTGCCTTTCCTTGAGCAAGGAGGAATATTTGTAATGGCTAATTTAAGAGGTGGTGGTGAATATGGAGAAAAATGGCATAAAGCAGGAACTCTAATGCAAAAACAGAATGTTTTTGATGACTTTATTCATGCAGCTAAATATTTAATAAATAAAAAATATACCTCTCCGGATAAGCTTGCCATAATCGGGGGCTCAAATGGTGGGTTATTAGTAGGAGCTTGTATGGTACAGGAACCTGATTTGTTTAAAGTAGCCATACCAATAGTTGGAGTGCTTGATATGTTAAGGTATCACAATTTTACAATTGGCTGGGCATGGGCAACAGACTATGGTAGAAGTGATGATGATGAGGATATGTTCAATTACTTATATAATTATTCTCCCCTCCACAATATAAAGAAAGGCGTAAACTATCCAGCAACAATGGCGATTACAGCTGATCATGATGATAGAGTTGTTCCGGCGCATACGTTTAAGTTTATGGCAACACTGCAAGAAATGGATGGCGGAAAAAATCCAGTACTTGTTAGGATTGAAACCGATGCAGGACATGGTGCAGGAAAACCAACCGATAAACAAATTAGTGAGGCTACAGATATGTACAGCTTCATTATGTATAACCTTAACATGAAGCCACAATATTAGAATCAACCTATTAGTAGGTTATTCTATAAAATTATACATAATAAGTAATGTTTGAATTGTGAAACAGATATTATACCAAGAATTAATTTAACTATTTGTTAATATTGAAATGTCATTATTGGAATCTACTTTATGTATTCTTGTGCAATATTTTAATAATAATTAAGCTGTTATGGAACTAACTTATCTTGTTATAGTTATTATACTTTTTATACTCGCAATCTCAGATTTAGTTGTAGGTGTGAGTAATGATGCTGTTAATTTTTTAAATTCTGCCATAGGATCTAAAACTGCATCGTTTAAAGTAATAATGATAATTGCAGCATTAGGTGTGCTTGTGGGAGCCATTTTTTCAAGTGGAATGATGGAGGTTGCTCGTAAGGGTATATTCAATCCTTCCATGTTCTATTTCTCCGAGATAATGTTCATCTTCCTTGCAGTAATGATAACTGATGTAATACTCTTAGATGGCTTTAATACTCTAGGGATGCCTACCTCAACCACAGTTTCTATAGTTTTTGAATTATTAGGTGCAGCAGTAGGTATGGCGACAATTAAATTAATGTGGGGTTCACCCGAATCGTTGGAACCAATAAAACAGTTTATGGTTGACAATAATCTTCTTAAAGATTTATCTTCCAATTTAACAGTAGCAAGTTTTATAAATACATCAAAAGCATTAGCCATAATAAGTGGTATATTTTTATCTGTCTTGATAGCTTTTAGCGTTGGGGCAATCGTTCAATACATTGCGCGTATACTATTCTCCTTTAAATATGCATCACGCATTAAATATTTCGGTGCAATATGGGGTGGGATAGCATTCACAGTTATCACATATTTCATATTTATCAAAGGGGCCAAAGGTGCTGCCTTTATGACCTCTGATTTAAAACAGTGGTTTGTTACCAACACTTGGAATATTTTATTAATAAGTTTTGTGGGATGGACTTTGCTGTTACAGTTACTTCAACTATTATTCAAGATAAATGTCCTAAAGCTCATTGTGCTGGTGGGTACATTTTCTCTTGCAATGGCATTTGCAGGTAATGATTTGGTAAACTTTATTGGTGTGCCATTGGCTGGCTGGGCTTCTTTTCAGGAGTGGTCACTAAACCCATCCATACATCCTGATAGCATGTTAATGTCAGCGCTAGGTGGTAAGGTTAAAACGCCTACACTGTTTCTTTTATTTGCGGGATTAATTATGGTAGTAACCTTGTTCTTAAATAAAAAGTCCAAATCAGTTGTTCAAACCTCACTTGATCTTTCTCGCCAAAATAGTGGAGACGAAAGATTTCCACCAACTGCTGTATCACGAGCAATCGTAAAAGCTGGATTAAATATGTCTAAAACATTTGCATTTATAGTCCCAAACCCTATAGTACGGCATATAAATAAACAATTTGAACCCATACCAATTAAAAATAAGAAAGGTGAGGAAGTGCTTGCATTTGATCTTATCAGAGCATCAGTAAACCTTGTTGTTGCGAGTATTCTAATAGCCTTTGGTACTTCGCTGAAGTTACCCTTGTCCACAACCTATGTTACATTTATGGTAGCAATGGGGACCTCATTGGCAGATAATGCTTGGGGAAGAGATAGTGCAGTTTACAGGGTTTCGGGAGTTATGGCAGTTGTAGGGGGTTGGTTCCTAACAGCGTTAACGGCTTTCTGCCTATCATTCATAGTTGTAGGCTTGCTGACAGCTGGGGGTATATTCGCAATAATCGCATTTGTATTTATTACGGGCTTCCTTATTTATCGTACCCATGGTTTGCATAAGAAAAGAGAAGAAGAAAAAAGTAGCGAAAAAAGCATTGATACAATTAATGATGATACCATTGTAGAAAGCTCAGCTAATGCTATTACCAGCAATTTAGATATTGTAACCAAACAGCTAAAGAATGTTATAATATCTCTTAAAGATGAAGATTATAAATCTTTGAAAAAAGCCAAGAAAAAAATAGATTCTGTTACTTCTAGAACCAAATATCTAAAGGATAACATTGGATCAATAATAGAGAAACTTAGAGATGACAATGAAAATGACTATCATTTTGTTCAGGTTTTAGACTACCTAAGGGAAATACTTCACAATGCATCATATATAATCAGACCTTCAATGGATCATGTTTCCAATAACCATAAGCCTTTACTAGAAGTTCAGGTGGATGAGCTCATGAAAACATGGGATGAATTCAATAATCTTTCAACTCAAATAGTTGAAAGTATTCATAATCCTTCTGAAGCAAATGAAGAAGATATTCTCAATTCTCAGCAAAAAGTATTGGATATCCTCAAACAGAATAATAAACTGCAGTTAAGGAGGCTTAAAAATTCTGAATCAGGAACAAAAAATAGTATCACTTATCTTAAGTTTATTGATGAGTGGCGACATATGGTTCTACACATTGGTAACCTATATAAGTCATATCGCGATTTTGTTGATTATCAAAAGAATTGATAGGAACATATAAATAGTACTAAAAAAGGGCAGTTAAGCTATAAGCAGACTGCCCTTTATTTTTTTGCCAATACTTAAAAGGTCCAATAAAATGTTTGGATAGTATTAAATTATGGATCTAATTAGGATCAGTCCATTTTAATTGCGGTTACAAACCTATCCTTGGAATTGATGTCCTTGTGGATTAGGACATTTATATAACCACTTTTTGTCAATAAATCTTTTAATTTATGTCCCATGGCTTCATTTATCTCTAGGTATAGTCGTCCTCTGGGCTTTAGTTTTTCACAAGATAAATCAATTATAGCTTTATAATATTTTAAAGGGTCATCATCGGGCACAAACAAGGCTATGTGAGGTTCATAATCAATAACGTTAGAACTCATTAATATTTTCTCTGAATTTGTTACGTAAGGTGGATTACTAACAATAATGTCGAAATTTGACAGATTACTTACCAATTGCTTCTCTGTAATATCCAAATTCTTAAAATTTATTATCGCATTATTATTGCTTGCATTGAATTTGGCAATTTCAAGTGCATCATCACTCTTATCAACGGCATAAATATCAGGGTTTGATAGCATATGATACAGAGCAATGGCAATGCAACCTGAACCTGTTCCCACATCTAGTAGCTTTAAACCATTGGTATTTTCACTTTTCAATATTAGCATAACCAGTTCTTCCGTTTCAGGCCTTGGTATTAAAACATTTGAATTAACGGATATATTAAAATCCAAAAATTCTTCCAACCCAGTAATATGCTGAACAGGTTTCATTGCTTTTAATTCATCTAATGCATTTTTAAGGATAAGTATCTCTGATTCTGATATGCGTATATCTGGATTCATCAACATCTCATTACGAGTATAGCCAATAAAGTGCTGTATAATTATTGCCATTAAAGACTCAGATTCATTCGCACCATAAAGTTCGATGAGCTGTTGACCATAAATACTTTTTATATCTCGCAATAAATTATTACTGATGTCCATAATGCAAATTACTGAAAATCTTTTCTAAGTATAGGTCTACAATTCATTTTTAAGTAATTTATCATTCCAACACCCATTGACAAGTATAAAATTACAAAGAAAAAGATTTTAAACCTTATGTTAATGAAAAGCAAATAATAAATGAACTAGCTATGTAGCATATGAATTATTATTTTGCATCCACATAAATAATTGCTTCATTATGTTATTTTTGTACAGCTTAAAGGATCACTAAATACTATATCATGTATAAATTTTTACTATTATTCACCACTAGAATATTGGTTGTTTTTTCAATGGCCTTGATATTATTAATTCCGCAATACGTTGTTTCACAGGGAATAAACAAGGTAGATATTTCTAGCTTAACCGTTAATGAATTGTCGAAAATGGTTGAGTCAAGGGAATTTGCCAGCGGACCATATGAAAACTTCGCAAATGATCAAACAAACAATTACTATGTGCTTTCGACACAGGATATTGAACATAAATTTGTCACTTTATATATTTTAGAGCAATCCTACAATAGTAACTTTATGGTAAATATTGGCTCGAGTAGTGACTTAGATTTACACTTTTTTCTGGTAAATAAAGTTCATGGTAAAACCGACTTGGATATTTATACTGAATTAAATACATACATTGATAAAGCTAACAATGCAATTGAAAGTATGAACCAAGAGCAACTACGACTTTGGGAGTTGCAACATAACAAGTTCTCTTCCAAATAAAATATGTTACCTATGAAAAAATTAGTATTACTTATCATAATTCTTGGATTTACTATTACATCTTTTGGTCAAGCAGGAACATGTGAACAATCTGATCCTTTTTGTACTAGTAATATATACACTTTCCCTGCAGGCGTTAATACTGGAACTGCTCAACAAGGGCCTTACTATGGATGTCTTCAGACACGACCTAATCCTGCATGGTATCATATGAAAATTGCAATTGAAGGATCTATAAATATCTTCATGTACACTACACCTGCAAAAGATATTGATTTTATTTGTTGGGGGCCATTTAATGATCCGGTTGCACCATGTGCTTCATCTCTCACAGCAAGTAAAGTGGTTGATTGTAGTTATTCTCCAAGTACAACAGAAATGTGCAACATTCCTTATGGACAAGTTGGTGAATATTATATTTTACTCATAACAAATTATTCAAACCAGGCATGTAATATAACTTTTGAGAAACAGTCTGGAACCGGTGAAACTGACTGTACAATTGTTCCACCTCCAGTTTCAAACAATGGGCCATTATGTCTCCATGATACTCTTGAACTATATGCTGACACAATAAATAATGCTACTTATATGTGGTCTGGTCCCGCAGGCTTTACATCCACTGTTCAAAATCCAGTAATTTATGATGTTGGGTTTGATAATGCTGGCGTTTATGAGCTTGTAATTACATTAAATGGAAGCCCTAGTGCACCTGTTGAGACTATCGTATCAATAAGTGCCCTACCAACACCTGACTTTAGCTTTAATGAGGCATGCTTTGGTGATACGACATTTTTAGTAGATGAATCAACAATAGAACCACCCTCATCTCAAATTGCAGCATGGCTTTGGGACTTTGGAGATGGACAAACTGGTAATAATCAAAATGAAGAACATATTTATGGAAACATAGGTGCATATGATGTAACGCTTACCACATCAACGGGATTTATGATGTGTTCGAGGTCCATTACCAAAACCGTTAATGTTTATAGTGCTGCCACTGTTGAAGCTGGTAATGATATTACCATTCCCAATGGATGGGAGGCACAACTTGACGGCGAAGTTTCAGGGGGTTCCGGAGGATATAATCTTCTTTGGGAACCACAGAACATGTTAATTGATCCTACAATAGTTGACCCAACTACAGTCCCAATGGGTGCAACACAAGTATTTTCGCTAAATGTTGAAGATGATGACTCAGGATGCCTGAGCTCTGATAGTATGACAGTAATTGTTACTGGTGGTGCCTTAGCAGTAACTGCCACTGCTAGTCCTACCACAATTTGCCAGGATGATCAAGTAAACCTTAACGCATTGCCTTCGGGAGGTTCTGGTAATAACCAATATTCATGGACTTCCAATCCACCTGGTTTTACTGCTTCAATTAAAGAACCGTCTGATTTTCCACAGGTTAACACAACTTACAATGTTGAAGTATTTGATGGCCAAAATACTGTTAATGCATCCGTATCAGTTGTTGTAAAAGCAAGGCCAATAGGAAATGCTGGCAATGACAAACCAATTACAGTTGGTACATCAACAACATTAGATGGATCAAGTGCTTCTGGAGGTACTGGAGACCACTCTTATGTATGGACACCTTCTCACTTGCTTGAAAACAACACCATACTTCATCCTCAAACAATAATTTTAAACGAAAGTACAGAGTTCTCTTTTACTATTAACGACGCAAATGGATGCTCAAGTGTTCCAGATAATATGTTTGTAATTGCAGGAGGTGACGCATTGGGAGTATTTCCAACTTCCTCCGCAGACAATAATGTTATATGCCAAGGTGAAATGGTGGATTTATTTCCAAATGCATCTGGTGGTGGTGGAAATTACACCTATAGTTGGACCAGTGATAATGGCTTTACATCAAACGAAATGTCTCCACAGGTTAATCCATGGGAAACCACTATATATACAGTAGAAGTTGATGATTCATACACAATAGTAACCGGACAGATTACCATAAATGTAAATCACACACCAGTTGTTGACCTTATTCCAGCCAATACAAATGTATGGGGACAAGACACAATAAAAGTGTGTGTTAGAGACACTGTATTGCTTGATGCAACCGACCCATTAAATCCTCCACTCATGGACTATTTATGGTCAACCTCAGCTACATCTCCATCAATTACTGTTTCAACAAATGGAAGCTGGGTTTCATTTGATTCCTATTGGGCAAATGCTGTAAATCCTGCAACAGGATGTACAGGTACTGGTTCAATTACAATATTCTTTGATTTTGACGAATGTAGTATAGGAATAGATGAAGAAGAAATATCAAAGAGTATCAAGGTTATTCCAAACCCTGCTTCTGAATACATTGAAGTTACCACAATTAACCTAAGAGGAACCATATCCATAAACTTGAGAAATGTATTTGGGCAGATAGTATGGAGTAGTAGCATAAATGGAGATATCGAAAACAAAGAAGTAATTTCTCTGAAGAACCTCGCCAGTGGACAATACATTGTTGAAGTAATAAATGTTGGAAACTCCTATTACCAAAAGGTTATCAAAAATTAATCAATGACTAAATTAAAAAGCACCTATTTTAATTTTAAAATGAATAGTATAAGCCGTAGATCATTATTTCTTTTAATACTAGTTTTTATAATTAATTTGGACTCATTGCAAGCTCAGGAAAGAAACTGCAATTATGTTGTTCCCACCCAGGCTAGTACATGGGTTTTTGGAGAGTATGCCAGAATCAAATTTGCACAACCTACAAATGAAATTTTACCTACCTCGGGTAATTATGGTCTTCCCTTTGGTTCTTCATCAATTTCTGATGAAAATGGAAATCTAATTCTTTTCTCAAATGGAGAAAATGTATGGAATAAAAGCTATAATCTGATGCAAAATGGATCAGGATTAGCAGGAAGTAAATATGGAGGTCAATCATCACTTATTGTCCCACATCCTGGAAACAGCAATAAGTATTTTGTTTTTACTACCAACAAATACATTTCAAATTTTTACACCGAAGGGATAAATTATTCCGTTGCTGATTTCAGCAGTTCAAATATGGGTGAGATTACTTCAAAAAACAATCAGATACTTACCAAAAACTCAAAGGTTATATGTGCTGTAAGGCATTCTAATAATACAGACTACTGGGTTATTGTTCATGGCTTTGGAGATGAAAATGGAGGAACATTTTATTCATTTCATGTTGATACATTGGGAGTAAACCCAACACCTGTTTCAAGTACCGTAGGTATAATACAAAAAGATGACATCAATAATCAGTTTGGGTATTTGAAGGCATCTCCCAACGGAACAAAACTTGCAATAACACTCCCTAGTGTCGGTATTATTGAGTTATTTGACTTCAATAATGAAACTGGTTCGGTTAGTAATCCCATATCTACTGGTTCAGGAAGCTATTATTTTCCATTTGGTCTAGAGTTCTCTCCGGATAATACCAAACTATATGCAACAACCTCTCCCTTAAATCCTGACACTAGCTATTTATATCAATTTAACTTACTTGGTACAGATCCACTACAGAACCCTGTGGCAATAAATAAATTTGCTTACAATGGATTAACATCAGATAGCTTAATGTACGGCTTGCAAATGGGTGTAGATGGTAAGGTTTATGTTTCAAAAACAATGCAAGCAGGTGTAGGAATGACTAACTTGGATGTTATATACAACCCCAACCGTGATGGCCTCAGTTGTAATTTCAATGAGCTAAACAGTGCCACAAACAATGGAATATCATTAAATGGTGCTATGACACAATCTGGGCTTCCTGATTTTGTTTCAACATTTTTAAATATTCCACATTTTTATTACCTGGATCAATGCTTAAATGACACAACTAATTTCATCATAAGAAATACTGCAAACCTTACACCATCTTGGAATTTTAAAGACCCTGCAGGAACTTCAGATTTATCAAACCCACTGAACCCAAAGTATATATTTAGTGAGGCAGGCACATATGACGTTGAGCTTACCGAATCATACGAAGGAGAAACTTATACATTTAGTGAAGATGTTGTAATTAATCCATTACCATCAGTCGATATTGGATTGGGATCTAATATAATCTATATTTTACAAGGCTCATCAATAAGACTAGATGCTGGTGATGGCATGGATGTATATTCATGGACTCCTGCAGGTAGCAATAACCAATATTTGGACGTAGATCAAGAAGGGTACTATATAGCTACAGTTACAGACTTTAATTGTTGTTCAAATTCAGACACCGTTGAAATTAAATATGCTTCCCTTAGTTATCCAAATGCCTTTAAACCAACTAGTAATATCTCTGACAATAAAACCTTTAAAGTTTTAGGTGATATTAGTGCCATCTCAAAATATCAATTTAGAATATTTAATAGATGGGGCCAACTCATATTTGAGACTGATAACCCCCAAAATGGATGGGATGGTACCCAAGATGGTGAATATGCTCCAATGGGAACATATATTTATACATCTGTTTTTACAAGCTTTGAAAGCGGCATACAATCAGCCATTAACATCACAAATACCGGAACTGTTACTCTGATAAGATAATTTAATTAAAGCATGAGAACTTTTGCTGAGATTGCCTCCACTAAATTGAATGTCGCAGAGTGGCAAATAGAAAACTCTGTTGAACTCCTCGCCGGAGGTGCAACAATACCATTTATTGCAAGATACCGAAAAGATAAGACAGGTGATCTAACCGATGTTGAACTCATAGAAATAAAAACTCTTTTTGACAAGTACATTGCCTTAGAAGAACGAAAGAAATCCATTCTTTTATCATTGGAAGAAAGTGGTAATATTACAGATGAAATTAGAAAAACAATTGGTGAATCAGAGACATTATCTGATGTAGAAGATATTTACCTTCCATTTAAACCCAAGCGTAAAACAAGAGCTGTAATCGCAAAAGAAAACGGTTTGGAATCGTTGGCAAAGATGATAATGGCAGAGAATATATCAGACTTAGAATATACAGCTAATAAATTTACATCAAACAATCCCAATATAAATACCACCGATGATGCTATTGCCGGCGCCAGAGACATTATAGCAGAATGGATAAGCGAAAAACAGTGGGTCCGAAAAAATCTTAGACAACAATTTGAAATTCATGCTACGATAACATCAAAGGTATCAAAGGGCAAGGAGGAAGAAGCTCACAATTATCGTAGTTGGTTTGACTGGTCAGAAAATGCATCCAAAGCAGCCCCTCATAGGATACTGGCGATTTTAAGAGGTGAAAAAGAAAAGTTGATTAAAGTAAAGATAGAACCTGATAAGGACAAAGCCATAATATTTATCACATCTGGCCTAGTAAAAATGAACACCGAAGCATCTAAACAGAAATCACTTGCAATAAAGGATTCAATAACCAGGTTAATTTTTCCTTCGTTGGAAAATGAGTTTAGAAATACTCTCAAAGAAAAAGCTGATGAGGCATCCATTGATATCTTTGGTAATAATCTTAAACAACTGCTATTGGCTCCACCATTGGGTCAAAAAAGGATACTAGCAATAGACCCTGGCTTTAGAAGTGGATGTAAAGTTGTTTGCCTTGATAAAACTGGAAAGTTACTTCATAACGACAATATATATCCACATCCGCCTCAGAGGGAAAGCTCATTGGCAATAAAGAAAATAAATAACATGGTTAACGCCTATGATATTGAAGCAATAGCCATAGGTAATGGCACGGCAGGGCGTGAAACTGAAATTTTAATTGAAAGGATTAAGTTCAATAAGGATATAATTGCTGTTTCGGTTAATGAAGACGGGGCTTCTGTATATTCAGCTTCATCGATTGCCAGAGAAGAATTTCCTGATTATGATGTTACCGTAAGAGGAGCAGTATCAATAGGAAGGCGATTGATGGACCCATTGGCTGAACTTGTAAAAATTGATCCTAAGTCCATTGGAGTTGGCCAGTACCAACATGATGTTGACCAAAAGTTATTAAAAAGAAGTTTGCAAACTACCATCGAATTATGCGTTAACAATGTGGGTGTTGATTTAAATAGTGCCAGCAAAGAACTGTTAAGTCATATATCAGGATTAGGAGCTAAATTAGCATCTAATATTGTATCATTTCGCAATAAAAATGGTTTGTTTACAAACAGAAAAGAGTTATTGAAAGTTGATGGATTAGGAGCTAAGGCATTTGAGCAAAGTGCAGGATTTCTCAGAATAAAAGATGGTGACAACCCTCTTGATTACACAGCAGTACATCCAGAGCAGTATACAATTGTGACAAAAATTGCATCAAAGCTTGGGGTTAGTATAAATCAGCTAGTGGGCAATACCGATATGATTAGTAATGTTAATACCGATGAATTCATAAGTAATTCAATTGGCAATAGCACTTTTAAGGATATCTTGAAAGAGCTTGAAAAACCCGGTAGAGATCCACGAAAGAAATTTAAAACTTTTAAATTTGATGCTAATATTAAAAGTATTAATGATGTGAAGCCGGGAACCATATTACCAGGCATTATAACCAACATAACAGCCTTTGGGGCCTTTGTTGATATTGGAGTAAAAGAATCTGCGTTATTACATAAAAGCCAGATTGCAAATGAATTTGTATCAAATCCAGGTGATTATCTCAGGCTCAACCAGCAATTACAAGTAAAGGTAATAGATGTTGACATTGAACGAAAGAGAATAGGGCTAACTCTAAAGGGGTTGTAAATAACACAAGTGATACTTATGCCTATTTAATATTGCTGTTGAAGGTTTTTCTGTGGTGAACACATAGTCCAAACTCCTGGATTGCCATCTTATGTTCTAATGTTGGATATCCCTTGTTATTATTCCAGCGATATTGAGGATACTTGCTATGAATCTTTAACATATAGTCATCCCTATGAGTTTTTGCAAGTATTGAAGCTGCTGCAATTGATAAATACTTACCATCTCCTTTTATGATACAATGATGTGGTGTATCTTTATAGGGTATAAACCTATTACCATCGATCAATAATAAGTTTGGTTTAGTGGATAGGCTATTAATTGCTCTATGCATTGAATAAAACGATGCGTTGAGAATATTTACTTCATCAATTTCTTTTGGTGAATAGGATTTCACTGCCCAGGATAAAGCATCCTGCTCAATGATTACTCTTAGTTTATTTCTTTGTTTCTCGCTTAGCTTTTTGGAATCGTTTAGCAATGAATTTTTATACCCATTGGGCAATATAACTGCAGCTGCAAAAACAGGACCTGCTAAACATCCACGTCCTGCCTCATCACACCCTGCCTCTATCATATTCTTACTAAATGAGGATTTTAGCATTTAATTAAGGAATAAAGTTTGGTAGTCTAGTGTAATATTGATTTACCAAAATTAATAGTAATAATATTGTTAAAATAATATTATACACCTTCGGCCTTCTAACCTGGTTTAACCAATATGTAATCAAGAGTACAATAGGTATAAGCAAGGTCAATAGAAACTCAATATTAGTATTAAAAACCACCAATATTGCGGTATTGATTACAAAAAACAATACAACTATTAACAGGTTTCTACGGGTATTAATATTTTGTTCTGAAAGCATTGCTAACACTCCAAAAACACTCATTAAGGTTAATATTGTAATTATAGCTATGCTAGTTATATTTAAAACATTGTCAAAAATTGGTATCTCTGTGGATATTTTGAAATAACTAATTAAATTGAATAATTGTTCATGCAAATTTCCGGTAAAGAAAAACCACACCATTATGAAGAAGAAAGGTGTAGCAATACCAACCAGAGAAACCACAAGAAATCTTAAATTCATTACTCTGTGAACAAAAATCGTCAACCATACCAACAATACCAAAAAAATAAGCACAGGAAAAAGCAATGCTGCCAATCCAATTAAAAAAGAAGAATTATAAATGGTTATTATTTTATTCGTTGATTGAGGTAAGTTCATTAGATTCATCCACACAAATACCATTATTATATTGGTTATGGTTATCGGATTATTATGAAACCCTCCAACCACAGCACTTGATATAAGAATATAAAGTGCCCATACTAGGGTATTTACTTTACCTGAAAGGTTAAATTTAATGGAATATAAATTCAACATAAAAGCCGTGATCAAGGTAAATACCATTGATATAATCGTAAAAAACAAGGGATTACTTATTGACAAGTAAGTGAAAAAATTAAATGCATAGGTTTCACGGCCAACATATGGGCTTGGATAGAGTATACTTGGCAACCAAAGTAAAATAGCAATCGCAAATACAACTAAGTACCTCGAAATATAGCCTGTATTAAAGTACCTTATCATATACTACTCAATATTAATCAAATCAAAACCTATATCTTTTCGGACATATTTATCCTCAAAATCAATTAAATCAACATTAGCATAAGAATCTTCAAGTGCTGACCCCATATTAACACCTAAGGCTGTAACGGCAATAACCCTGCCGCCAGATGTTTTAATAGAGTTATCATCAACATCTATTGTAGTGCCAGCATGAAAGACAATGCAATTATTTACATTTTCAAGACCTGTAATGGGTTTTCCTTTTTCGTAGTTTCCGGGGTAACCTCCTGACACCATCATTATTGCAGCTGCTGTTCTAGGATCAAATTCAACTGTACTCTCAGAAAGTTTTTCATGCGCTGTATTCACAAACAGTTCCAATAAATCGGATTCAATTCTCGGTATAACAGATTCAGCCTCGGGATCACCCATTCTACAATTATATTCAATCACATATGGATCTCCATTTACATTTATCAGGCCAAAAAATATGAATCCTTTGTAGTCTATACAATCCTTTTTAAGACCATCTACTGTAGGCTTCACAATTCTGTTTTCAACCTTATCCATAAACTCTTCACGGGCAAATGGTACTGGAGATATTGAACCCATACCGCCTGTATTCAAACCTGTGTCTCCCTCCCCTATTCTCTTGTAATCCTTTGCCTCAGGAAGAATAACATAATCTGTACCATCTGTTAAAACAAATACAGATAGCTCAATTCCCGACAAAAATTCTTCTATAACTACATTTTTAGATGCTTCGCCAAATTTTTGCTCTGAAATCATTTGGGATAGTTCGTTTTTTGCCTCATTGGGATCTTCAATAATCAGGACTCCCTTTCCAGCTGCCAAGCCATCTGCTTTTAGAACATATGGAGCATTTAATGTATCAATAAAATCAAATCCTTGTTGCAGGTTACTCTCATTAAAAGTACGATAGGCAGCAGTGGGAATACTATAATTGGCCATAAAATCCTTAGCGAATGATTTACTACCCTCAAGCTGAGCACCCGCTTTTGATGGTCCAATTACTAAAATATCTTTCAAAACATAGTCATCACGGAAAAAATCATATATCCCACCAACCAATGGAGCCTCGGGTCCAACTACAACCATATCGATTTCTTTCTCTATAACTATCATCTTGATTGAAGCAAAGTCATCGAGGTCAACGGGGATATTAGTCCCAACGTTTCTTGTTCCGGCATTACCAGGTGATATATAAAGCTTTTCTAAACTGGGACTTTGTGCTAATTTCCATGCAATTGCGTGCTCTCTTCCTCCACTTCCCAATATAAGTACGTTCATTATTTTTAAATTTGATTATTCTTTACCGTTTCCATTATCGATTTCCAAAGTCTATCAGCAGTTTTTTCCCAAGAAAATTCATTCCTCCTCTTTCTACCTTTTTCCACCAAAGTTAATGACAATTCCTCATCATCAACTATACTTCTCATTGCCGATGATATCTCTTTAACATTACTTGGATTTACAAGTAAGGCAGCATCTCCTGCTATTTCTGGCATAGCAGTAACATTGGATGTAATTACAGGAACTTCAGAATTAAAAGCTTCAATTATTGGTATTCCAAAGCCTTCGAAATATGATGTATAAACCAATGCAAGTGATGAGCCAACAACTAAACTAAGGTCTTGAGGACCTAATCTACCTGTAAAAATAACATCGTCCTTGAATGACATTCTCTCAAATGATTCATTAATTTCTTTATTCCAATACATTTTCTCACCAACCACAACAAACTTAATACCTCTACTATCATTTACCTTAAATTCATCAAAGGCTTTAAAAATATTTTGGAGGTTTTTTCTAGGGTTAAATGCACCAACAAAAACAAAGTAATCCTTCTCGTTGGTATATTTTTTCTTAACCTGTGCCTTATCTTTATCAGAAACTACCTTGAAGACATCATTTGATCCATTATATAAAACATCAATCTTATTTGAATCAATCCCGTATTGGGTAATTATGTCATTCTTGGAGAATTCAGATACTGTTGCTATTCTAGTAGCCTTGAGTGCATATTTTGGTGTAAAGTATCTATAAAACATTCTATAGATTCGAGACATATGCTCAGGGTAATGCTCAAAATTTAAATCGTGTATTACTACTAAATCATTAAACTCGGAGCTCAAGGAAAGAAATGCATCTGGAGAAATAAATACGTCGGGTTTTATTTTTTTTAAAACTTTTGGAAGCGAAAACTCATACCATAAATAGAATAATATTGGATGTCTTGCTGGAGGGCCAACCACAACTGGTATTACATTTTCTGCAAAAATGAATTCATCACTATATTTTCTGTCAAAAATAAAATAAAAGGTATGCTCTGGATGTGACTTTACAACCCTTTTTACAGACTCATAAGTAAACCAACCTATCCCCTCGAGTTTATCCTTAAGCAGTAGCCTTGTATTTATGGCAATTTTCAAAGTTCTAATCTAATTAGAGTTAGTGGGTAGCAAATATCTTAAAAAATCAAAGGTAACTGTTGGTTAATCTGAATAAAAAACTAGTCCCAAAGCCCACAGCCATTCCAAGAATAGCTCCGAAAAAAACATCCATGGGATAATGCACGCCTAAATAAACACGACTATACATTATAAGTAATGTGTAAATTACCATTATTGGAATAATCCATTTGAACCTTTTTCCCAATAGCAAGATAAAGAATGTTGCAATGGCTGCACTATTTGATGCATGTGAAGATACAAAACCAAAAGAACCGCCACAGTCCTTAACCAAGTGTAACTTATTTAAAAGGTCGGGTTCATGACATGGTCTTAAGCGTTCAAATATATTTTTAAATAAATGCACAGAAGCCTGGTCTGAAATTAATATTGTAACTGCTGACATCACAAGAACAAGCCAGAATTTATTTTTGTATTCAACTATGACAAGATAAAGTAGCAATAGATAAAGAGGGAGCCAACCCAACTTCGAGCTAATGTAAAGCATTGCCGTGTCGAGGAAGGTACTGTTGAAACCATTTATAATAAGCAGAATTTTATCATCAATGGTTAAAATAAATTCCTGCATAATTGATCTTTTTTAAACCTAAAGCTAAAAATAGTTAATTTATTTTGAAAGTGGAAAACAAGTAACCTTCTTGTTTATAATTCTCCACCATTAATGGCTTTCTTTTTGTAATCAAAATAATCCGTATTATATGGATCTCGTCTTATCATCATATCAATATATGGCAATGCCTTATTCCATTTTCCTTTATCCATATACTTCTCTATTCTTTTGATATAATACTCATCTGGATTACATAAATAACCAGGGTTGTCTTCTTCTATGAGTAGAAGAGCATCATCAGTCGTTGTTTCTGTACCCTTTAGAATAAACTGTATCGGCACCTCAAAGTGGGTGTACTTATTGTCGGTACACGTATTCCACTTACCTTCAGTACTATTAAAGAAAGCTGATATCGCATTATCTATTCCATAGCCCAGAGCTGTTTTTATTTTTAAATCCTCAATAACACCATCACAATTAACAGTTATGGATACAATTGAAATACCTACAACACAATGTGCTTTGGCTAGTTCAGGGTAGGTAACAGTTGTATTAAACAACTTCTCTAATGTATAATATCCTCCCTTAAATCTATAATTCAACAATTTTATAACATTGTCTTTGCGTGCCTGTGATATTGGATTAACCTCTTGTCCTATGAGACTACATACGAATATAATATTTAGCCAAATTATAATAATTATGTTTTTCATCTCTTTCTCAAAATCATATGAAGTGAATGTTATTTTCTTTTCTGCAGTATATCTCTTACACCAGTTAGTAATTCCTTGGTTTTTTTTAAGGTAGAAATCACATTAAGTTGTTCCAAAGATTTTTCAGATTTCCTATTGGCTAGATAATCCTTAACTCCCTGAATGGTCATTCCTTTTTCCTTAACAAGATAGTGAACTATGCTTAAGTTATCAATTTCCTTTTGTGCATAATACCTTGTTCCTTTAGCGTTTTTCTTTGGTTTAACAAAATCAAACTCTTGCTCCCAATATCTCAGAAGAGATGTATTGACATTAAATTTTTTGGCAACGTCACCTATTTTTAGATATAACTTCTCCGACATACCTATTATGAATTAATCCAATGACTGGTTTGGTAGTTTTGATATTGTTAGCAGTGTTTCAAACTCTTCTGCTGATAGATCATTAAAAAAGTAATATATGGGGTTAATTGTTCTATTGTTCTTTCTAACCTCATAATGCAAATGAGGAGCGGTAGATTTACCAGTATTTCCTACAGTTCCAATTATCTGACCCCTGGTTACTTTTTCTCCCTTTTTAACATTTATATCCTTTATGTGAGCATAAAATGTTGAATAGCCATAGCCATGATCTATGGTAACGGTATTACCATAGCCTCTTCGTGATTTTTGAGTTTTTATAACCTTTCCTGCTCCACTAGCATAAATGGGTGTGCCTTGGGGTGCGCTAAAGTCAACCCCGGCATGAAATTTCTTGATTTTGTAAATGGGATCTATCCTGTAACCATAATATGACGAAAGACGTTTGAGCTCTATGTTGTTAACGGGCTGAATTGCTGGAATACACGATAACATTTTTTCTTTATTCCTAGCCATTTCATAAACTTCATCAAACGACTTAGACTGCACGTATAATTCACTTGCCAGGTTATCAAGCTTCTTAGAAGTTTCTATTATCAAATCAGAATTATTATACCCCTCTAACTTTGCATACCTATCAATTCCTCCATAACCTGCTTGCCTCTGTTCTTTGGATATTGGTTCAGCTTCAAAAATAATTCTATATATATTATCGTCCCTATCCGACATCTCATCAACCAACCCCTGAAGATTACCAAGCCGATCATCCATTATTTCATATTGTAATTCGTATTGCGCTATCTCACTCTTTAAAATGCGCTCCTTGGGAGACTCAAAGAATGTGTAGGATATAATTATAATAGCAAATGAAAATGCAAGCGCTGTAATTAAAAACAGGAGTGTTTTGAAAATCCTCTGCAATGAAGATGTCTTTGCTTCTTCATAGGATAAGGACTTGTTGTTGAAAATGTACTTAGTCTTTGCCATTATTAACTTCGATGAACTGCGAAATTAATTATTTAGCCTAAATTTGCAATCTCAATTAAATAAATATTTCAACAACTTGATGTTAACTATTTGATTATGAATTCTATTGATATCCGCAAAGCTTTTCTTAATTTTTTTGCCAGTAAACAACATAAAATAGTAACATCGGCACCTATGGTTGTTAAAGATGATCCTACTTTGATGTTTACAAATGCAGGAATGAATCAATTCAAAGATTTATTCCTAGGGAATGCTCCCATTAAGGAATCCAGAGTTGCTGATACTCAAAAGTGTTTGCGTGTTAGTGGAAAACATAATGACCTTGAAGAAGTTGGCCATGACACATATCACCATACTATGTTTGAAATGCTTGGTAACTGGTCTTTTGGAGCCCCAAACTCTGACAACGGTGGTTATTTTAAGAAAGAAGCAATTGCGTTTGCCTGGGAACTTTTTACTGAAGTTTATAAAATTGACAAAGACCGTTTATATGTAACTGTTTTTAAAGGTGATTCCAAAGATGGTCTTGAGAAAGACTCGGAATCAGAAAAATATTGGAGTGAATATCTGCCAAAAAACAGAATTTTACTTGGGTCAAAGAAAGATAATTTTTGGGAAATGGGTGAAACAGGACCCTGTGGACCATGTTCAGAAATTCACATAGATATCAGAGATGATAAACAAAGAAAAGAATTGCCTGGTAAAGATCTTGTGAATATGGACCACCCTGAGGTAATTGAGATATGGAACCTTGTATTCATTGAATACAACAGATTAGCAAACGGCAAATTAAGCCCACTATCTGCAAAACATGTTGACACAGGAATGGGATTTGAGAGGCTCGCAATGGTTCTTCAAAATGTAAAGTCCAACTACGATACTGATATATTTTCAGGAATAATTAAGACAATTAGTGAATTTGCAGGTATTGATTATGGTAAGAGTGATGAAACTGATATCGCCATGCGCGTTATTGCAGACCACCTAAGAGCGGTTGCTTTTGCAATTTCTGATGGTCAACTTCCTTCAAACACTGGAGCAGGTTATGTAATAAGGAGAATTCTTAGAAGAGCTGTAAGATACGGCTTTACATTTCTTGATTTTGACAAACCTGTTATCTATAAACTACTGCCTGCTCTTGATGAACAGATGGGAGAAACATTCCCAGAACTAAGAAGTCAATTGAAATTTATTGAACAAGTTATAAAAGAAGAGGAAATTGCCTTTCTGAGAACTCTTGCTCATGGAATAAAGAAATTTGACCAATATATTAAGTCAAATAAAAACAGTAAAGAAATTAGTGGCTCTTTTGCATTTGAACTATATGACACATTTGGTTTTCCAATCGACCTTACACAGCTAATTGCCAGAGAAAAAGGTATGACAGTTGATATGAAAGGATTCGACAAAGGTCTGAATGAACAAAAGCAACGTTCACGTAAAGATGCATCAGTAGATACCAGCGACTGGACTATTCTTGAAAATAGCAATGAAGAGACTAAATTTGTTGGTTATGAAGCTTTTGAATCCGTTTCTAAAATTAGAAAGTTTAGAAAAGTTGCAACAAGTAAGAAAACTAGTTTTGAGGTGGTTTTGGATATTACACCATTCTATTCCGAATCCGGTGGACAAATTGGAGATAAGGGAACATTAAAATCATCGGAAGAAACTCTTAAGGTTATTGATACCAAAAAAGAAAATAACCAGATAGTTCATATTGTATCCTCTGAACCAAAAAATCCCAGCCTTGAATTTATTGCAAAAATCAACACGGATAAACGCAAGCTTATAATGGCAAACCATACTGCGACCCATTTAATGCATTCTGCCCTTAGAAAAGTTCTTGGAACGCACGTTGAACAAAAAGGATCCATGGTTGCTGATGACAGATTTAGATTCGACTTTTCTCATTTTGGTGCAATGACACCAGAGGAAATTAAAAGTGTTGAAAAAATAGTTAATGATGCCATCAGACAAAATACTCCAGCTGATGTAAAGGCTGGTATACCTATGCAAGCAGCCAAAGACATGGGTGCAATGGCGCTTTTTGGAGAAAAATACGGAGACACTGTAAGAGTAGTAACATTTGATGAAAGCTTCTCCGTAGAGTTATGTGGTGGTACACATGTGCAACAAACTGGGGATATAGGACTGTTTAAGATAATATCTGAAAGTGGAATTGCTGCCGGTGTGAGAAGAATTGAGGCTTTAACGGGAAAAGCTGCTGAAGATTTTGTTTACAATGAATTAGAATCGCTAGAATCAATCAAGACCCTATTTAAAAATCAACCGAATACTGTAAATGCAGTAAAAAGCATATTAGAGCAACATTCAAAACTGCAGAAGGAAATAGAAAAACTTAATAGGAATAGCGCATTGCAATTAACAGACTCATTGATTTCCAATGCAGAGGAAATATCGGGAGTAAAATTTATTTGTAAGGAGGTAGAACTTGATGTTAACCAAGCTAAAACATTAGCACAGAACCTGCGAACAATCGATAACAATATTTTTACTGTTTTAGCCCTAAAAGATGGCAATAAGGTAAATCTAATAATATCTATCTCTGACGGGTTAGTTAAAGCAAAAGGAATGAATGCAGGAAGTATTATCAGGGAAATATCAACACACATAAATGGTGGTGGTGGTGGCCAACCATTTCTTGCCACGGCAGGCGGAAAAAATGCTTCTGGAATTAAAGCAGCATTTGATTCTGCAAGAAACCTTATTAAATAATTTTTTTTCTGAATAGTTAATAAAAAAAGGCGGTAGTTCTCAAATGAATTACCGCCTTTTTATATGTTGTATAGCTATCTATTGTAGGTTCATAGTCGAAATATTAGCATATAACGACTCTTCTATCTCATCTGCCAATTCATTCTGTTTATACTGCTTTGTAACCTGAATCAAGCGTTGCATAACAGCAATAGCCTCTTGAATATCACTTTGATATTCGGATGAGAATTTGTCATCAAGAGATGCATAATACTGAAGGTCTTCATTGTACCTGTTTGTTATTGTCATAACCATCTCATTACCTTTGTCAATCGCACCACTTTGATAGTAAAAGTCAGCCCATGACATCATATAGTAATCAAATGGGAACTTTTCATGAGGGAAAAACTCTATTCCACGATCCAAAACTGCTACTACACTATCGTATTTCTTCTCTGCTAATAAGGCTTGTGCAAGTCGCACATAATTCTGCTTAACCATACCAGAGTTTCTATCACTCTCACGATCCAAAATAACATCATCCTCATTTAGTCTACCCCATCGCATATTCTCATCCATTAAAACTTCATATGTTCGATCAGCATTTACTCCGCCTATTTTATTGATGAAATCTTTAGCAATAGTTGGTTTGAAACGGTATACAACACCTTCAAGATGACAATATTTATCCACACCTAAAACTTTTGCATGGCTATTTGGATTTGCAAAATAAACTGGTCGTTCCCAGTTATTGGTGGCTATTAAATCGAGAAGCATTAGGTCATTACGGAATAATCCTCCTTGTCTTATCTGCCAGTCAATTTCATCTACAATCTCTGCAGAATCAATTTCAGCAACAGTTCCCGAGGCAATAACAGCTTCTTTATCTACTTTATAACTTAGATTCTTTGTGGGCATGTAATCAATCCACTGGCCATTTTGAAGTGGAACTTGTGTTCCTTTGTTATCATCTTTTATGAATTTAATGGCATCCATTAGCTCAGCATCATCAACCCTTTCAAAAACTGGCACATAACTACCTTTTTTCTTATAAAAATCTTGATCTATGGTTAGTGGCAATCTATCAGAATCATACACTTTTCTGCCCATTTGGCTTACATACCAATCTCCGGAAGAAAGCATATAATTCACCACTCTTACATCCGTTCTATAGTTTTCAACCTCCTGAACATACCATAAAGGGAAAGTATCATTATCTCCATTTGTAAAAAGTATGGCATTTGGTTCACAGGAATCGAGATATCTTTTGGCGAAATCTGCAGCAGAATATTTACCTGATCTATTGTGTGAGTCCCATCCTTGCTCGGCCATAATTCCAGGAACAAGCACCAAACAAATCACAACTACAATTCCTGCAGCCAATGTTTTATTTGCCATTCTTTTTTGTAGTGCATTATATATTCCAAGAACACCCAGTCCCATCCAAATTGCAAATGCGTAGAATGATCCAGCATAGGCATAATCTCTTTCTCGAGGTTGTAGCGGTGTCTGATTAAGGTATACTATAATTGCAAGACCTGTCATTAAAAACAGTAATCCAACTACCCATGTGTCTTTCTTGCTCCTATTTAGCTGAAATAGAAACCCAATTATCCCTAAGATAAATGGAAGAAAGAAAAATCTTGTTGAAGCAGGGTTTTCCATGCTTTTTGGTAAATCAGTTTGACTACCCAACCTCATACTATCAATGAAATTTATTCCACTTTTCCAGTTTCCATGATTGATTTCTCCTTGGCTCTCTATATTATTTTGGCGGCCTGCAAAATTCCATAAAAAATACCTCCAGTACATAAAGTTAAACTGATACCTGAAAAAGAATGTGAGATTTTCTCCAAATGTTGGTTTATACAGCACCTTTGTCCCTCCCTGCCCATCAGAAACACTAATGGGAATACCTTCTATTTCTCCATATTGTTTGTAAAGGTTTTTATGAGCTGGTTTGCTGTTGCTCCACATCCTTGGGAATATTGTCATGAACCTCTCATCATAAATTGGGATGGTTCCTTTTCTATCATCTTTTATAACATACTTTCCAAGCTTTTGATCCTTCATATAAACTGGATTGCCATCTGCATGATCAACTATTGGAGCATTATAATAATGACCGTAGAAAATAGGCCAAGTTCCATATTGTTCTCTGTTTAGATAAGAAAGCAAACTAATAGCATCCTTTGGATCATTCTCGTTAATGGGAGTATTGGCATTGGCTCTGATGATTAGCATAAAAAAGGATGAGTAACCGATTAGTATGAATAAAAATGCTAGTATTACTGTATTCAAAACAACCTTTGATTTCTTTCTAGTATATATTAAACCCCACGCAATTAACCCTGCAATTGCTAGGAAATATACCACTGTTCCAGAGTTAAATGGAAGACCGAGAGTATTCACAAAGAACAATTCAAAGTTACCTGCTAGTTGAACAATACCAGGTATTATCAAGTACATAATTACTACGAGTATAATAAGTGATGTTATACCAGCAATGATAAATCCTTTTAGGCTATATGGGTATCTTTTATAGTAGTAAACATAAACTATAGCAGGTATAGCAAGTAAATTTAACAAATGGACCCCTATTGATAAACCTATCATGTAGGCAATTAACAGTAGCCATCGATATCCCGTGCGTTGGTCAGCGGACTCCTCCCACTTGAGTATTGCCCAAAATACTATTGCAGTAAAAAGTGATGACATGGCGTACACTTCACCTTCCACAGCCGAAAACCAAAATGAATCACTAAAAGCGTATGCAAGTGCACCAACTGCGCCAGCACCAAGTATTGCATACCCTTGAGATAAAGTAGGCTTATTTTCACCATTGGTTATCATTATCTTTTTTGCCAGCATAGTGATTGTCCAAAAAAGAAAGAGGATTGTAAAGCTACTTGACAAAGCAGACATAATGTTGATCATAAGAGCAACATTTTCTAAATCTCCAAATGCAAACAATGAGAAAAAACGGCCCAATATTTGAAATAATGGGGCCCCCGGTGGGTGACCAACCTGGAGTTTGTAAGCAGTTGCAATATATTCTCCGCAATCCCACCAACTAGCTGTAGGTTCAAGCGTTAGAAAATAAACCGATGTGGCAATTGCAAAAACAATCCATCCAATCAGTTGATTTAGTCTTTTATAATTTTCCATTTAAGATATCTTTACTCGTATGATTTTAACTGCGAAAATATACAATTTCAACAAATAGTTTTTTTAATCGTCATCTATTTTAACAACATTTAATAATCAGACATTTAAATAATAAATAACATTGTACTTATGTGATTGATTTATTGACATATAAATTGTTGTTATTTTTCGGTAATATTAATTGCTATTTTATTGCTAAAACCATTCTCATATTTTAAATTTTTTATTCTGAAACCCTTTCTCAGCGCGTAAATGATGGCAACTTTTAAATTCTTAGGAATTTTTATTCCAATTGTTTGTAATCAAAAAAAATCGCGTATCTTTGCCGCCCGAATGTCTCATGGTGTAATGGTAGCACTGCAGATTTTGATTCTGCCTGTCAAGGTTCGAATCCTTGTGAGACAACAGTTTAGATGAATGGATGAGGGGACGGCAGTCCCCTCTTTTTATAATGATAGATAAAAAGCACATAGAAGATTTGACCGAAGAATGCCTTTTTGGTACTGACAGGTTTGTTACTGCAATAAAAATTAGTACCGATAATAAGATAATGGTATTCATAGATGGAGATTCTGGTGTGAACATCGATAACTGTGTTGAGCTAAGTAGACACATAGAGGGAAACCTAGATCGTGAGAAAGAGGATTATGAGCTAAACGTCGCATCAGCAGGAGCTGATAATCCATTTGTAATGCTAAGGCAATACAAAAATAACATTGATAAATTAATTCAAGTAACAAATGCTGATAACAAAAAGATTAGAGGAATTCTAAAGTCTGTAAATGATAACGATATAGAATTATTGAAAGAAGTTCGTAAAAAGAACAAAAAAAATAAGAAGGTAACTTACGAAGAGCAAATTTCAATTGCTTTTGACGACATAAAAGAGACTAAAAGAATTATAAGTTTTTAATTATAACTGATAAAAAGAAGTAGAGATGGATAACATGAATCTTGTTGAAACTTTTTCGGAGTTTAAGGAATTTAAAAATATTGATCGTGAAACTATGATGCGTATACTGGAAGATGTATTCCATAGTATGCTAACAAAAAAGTTTGGCGAAGAAAGTAATTTTGACATTATCGTAAACATTGACAAAGGTGACTTAGAAATTTGGCACTACAGAGAAATTGTCGAAGATGGAAAAGTTGAAGACGAAAGCCTAGAGATTGCTTTTTCAGAAGCAATAAAAACCGAACCTGATTTCGAAGTTGGTGAGGAATTCTCAAAACAGATTAAACTTGCTGACTTTGGTCGTCGTGAAGTGCTTTCAATACGTCAAAATCTCGTATCAAGAATACTTGATTACGAGAAAGATAATGTTTATAAAAAATATAAGGAAAGTGTTGGAGACATCATTACAGGTGAGGTTTATCAAGTTTGGAAAAAAGAAATTCTAATTCTGGATGATGAGGGTATTGAGTTAATACTACCAAAGTCAGAGCAAATATCTTCGGATTATTTCCGAAAAGGTGATTCCATAAGAGCTGTTGTACTAAAGGTAGATATGCGCAACAACACACCGGTCATTGTTCTCTCAAGAACATCATCAACCTTCCTTGAAAGGTTATTTGAAGCTGAGGTGCCTGAGGTTTATGATGGACTGATAACCATAAAAAACATTGTTCGTGTGCCAGGTGAACGTGCAAAGATTGCTGTTGAATCCTATGATGACCGTATCGATCCTGTTGGCGCATGCGTTGGTATGAAAGGATCAAGAATACATGGTATTGTTAGAGAGTTAAAAAACGAGAATATAGATGTAATTAACTTTACAAACAACACCTCACTTTATATTCAGAGATCGCTTTCACCAGCAAAGATTACATCAATAAAACTTAACGAAGAGACCAAAAGAGCTGAAGTATTTATGAAGCCTGATCAGGTTTCTCTGGCCATTGGTAAAGGTGGTTTTAACATCAAACTTGCAGGTAAATTAACTGGCTACGAGATTGATGTTTATCGCGATAGTGATTCTGAGGCTGAAGATGTAGATATAATGGAATTCAATGATGAAATAGATCAGTGGATTATTGATGAGCTAAGAAACATCGGTTGTGATACCGCCAAAAGTGTTCTAGAACTAGATAAGAAAGAGTTAGTAACCAGAACAGATTTAGAGGAGGAAACCATAGATGAGGTTTTAAAAGTACTCCGATCAGAATTTGAATAAAAATATTATTTTTACGCTTAGCAGGCTTTTACCCGCTGAGTTTGATTGAACGAAAATTATTGTATGACAGGAAGTAAAAAGGTTGTAAGATTAAGTAAAGCTGCCAGAGAATTCAATATAAGTATTGACTCGGTGGTCATTTTCCTTAAGGATAGGGGCTACGAAATTGAGAGGAACCCAAATACTAAACTTGAGCCTGAAATGTATAATCAATTATCAGAGGAATTCAGGGTAGAAAAGGAAGTTAAGGAAATTTCGCGCAAGAAAGACCTTGAATACGTTGGCAAAGATTCGATAAGTATTGATAATACTGTCGCAAAACCGACTGGAGAAGAAGCTAAACCTCATGTTGAGGAAGAGTTAATGATAAAAAATATTGGTGTTGCATTTACATCAACTGTAAAAAGCACAGAGGATGAAACTCCTAAAGTCGAAGTAGTTGAGGAAAAAGTTGAGCAAAACACCCCTCCTGTTGAAGAAGATAACACCGCAGATTCTAATACTGTAACTTCAGATAAAGTTTTGGAAGAAGCTTTAGAGGAACCTAAAGATGAGGTAAAAGATGAAGTACTAGAAGCAACAAATATTGAGGAAGAGGAACCCATCGCCCCGGTAGTTGTATCAGAAGAAAAAGAAACTACTGAAGCTCCAGAGGATAAAGTTCAAGAAGATGAAAGTAGTGACTTAAAGGTTCTAGGTAAAATAGATTTAGAAAATTTAAATCAGAAAACAAGACCGAAGAAGAAGTCCAAAGAAGAAAAAAGAAAAGAGCAAAAAGAAAAACAAGACAACAAGACCAAAGCAAAGAAAAAAGAAGAAAAACCTGTAAAAGAAGTACCTGAAAGTGCTGAAGAAACTAAAGAAGTAACCAAAAAGATTGTAGAAGAAAAAGCTAAAGAAGTTTCATCTAAAAATGAAACAACCGAAGATGGTGAAGTGAAAGATAAATTTATCAAAACTACTTTTGAGAAATTAAGTGGGCCAAAGATTGTTGATAAAATTGAGCTTCCCGTAGAAAATAAAAGACCAAAGAAGAAAAAACCTGTAGCATCTTCAGATGACAATAAAGTAGGTCAAAACAAAAAGAAAAGAAGACGAATAAAGTCAAAACCTACTCCTTTCAATAAGTCATCAAATAACCAGGGACAGGATAAAGGAAATGCTAAGAAGAAACCTTCACCAAAGAAGAGAATCGTAAAGGAAGAGCCTTCGGAAGAAGAAATCCAAAGAAAGATAAAAGATACATTAGCAAGACTTGCTCCATCAGGCAAGTCAAAGGCAGCTAAGCATCGTAGAAAGAAACGAGAAACAGTTTCTCAAAACATTCAAGAGGAACTACTCAAACAGGAAGAGGATAAAAAAACCCTTAAGGTAACAGAATTCGTAACAGCTAATGAATTGGCAAATATGATGAATGTTAGCGTTACTGATATTATTACCTCATGTATGCAGTTGGGTTTATTTGTGTCCATTAACCAAAGATTAGATGCAGAAACAATTGTTCTTGTTGCCGAAGAGTTTGAGTACAAAACTTCATTTGTAAGTGTCGAAGAAGATGAAAACCTTGAGGTTATTGAAGAGGAGGATGATGAAGATAGCCTAATATCCAGAGCACCTATTGTAACAGTTATGGGACATGTTGACCATGGTAAAACTAAACTGCTTGATTATATTCGTAATGCAAATGTAGTTTCAGGGGAAGCCGGAGGTATTACCCAGCACATTGGTGCATACGAGGTACAAACTGAAACTGGAAAGAGAGTTACTTTCTTAGATACACCTGGTCATGAAGCATTTACTGCCATGCGTGCCAGAGGTGCTAAGGTTACAGATGTTGCTATAATTGTTATTGCTGCTGATGATAGTGTAATGCCTCAAACAAAGGAGGCGATCAATCATGCTCAGGCTGCTGGTGTACCTATTGTTTTTGCCATCAACAAAATGGATAAACCAGGTGCCAACTCAGACAAGGTTAAGGAGCAATTGGCAAATATGAATATTCTGGTGGAAGACTGGGGTGGAAAGTTTCAATCTCAGGAAATTTCAGCTATTACAGGTATGGGCATCAATGACCTTCTTGAAAAGGTTCTGCTTGAATCCGAGTTACTGGAACTAAAAGCAAATCCTGACAAGGGCGCCAAAGGTACCGTAATTGAGGCATCACTCGATAAGGGTCGTGGATACGTAACCACAATTCTAGTACAAGATGGTACCCTTAAGAAAGGAGATATTATTCTTGCAGGTCCAGTTTCTGGTAAAGTAAAGGCAATGTTTAACGAACGTAACGAGCATATAGAATCGGTTGGCCCGTCACAACCAGTGCTAATACTAGGACTGATTGCAGCACCACAAGCTGGAGATGTTTTTAACGTAATGAAAGAAGAAAAAGAGGCCAAGTCACTCGCTTCCAAAAGACAGCAGTTAATTCGCGAACAAGGTCTTCGTACCCAAAAGCACGTTACCCTAGATGAGATCGGCAGAAGAATCGCCATAGGAGATTTCAAGGAAATTAATATAATCGTTAAAGGTGATGTTGATGGATCAATTGAGGCTTTAACAGACGCGCTGATAAAATTATCAACGGACGAAGTTCAAGTTAATGTGATTCATAAAGCCGTTGGTGCAATTTCAGAATCTGATGTTATGTTAGCTTCTGCTTCTGATGCTATCATAGTTGGTTTCCAGGTAAGACCTACGGTACAAGCTCGCAAGCGTGCTGAAAATGAGCAAATTGACATTAGGCTTTATTCGATTATCTATCAAGCTACAGAAGAGTTAGAAAAAGCCATTAAAGGAATGCTAGCTCCAAAGACCAAAGAAGAGGTTGTTTGTAACATAGAAGTTAGAGAAACATTTAAAATAACCAAAGTAGGAACAATAGCTGGTTGCTACGTTCTACACGGCAAGGTTCATAGAAACACAAAAGTACGTGTTATACGTGATGGTATTGTTGTTTATACTGGTCTATTAGGATCTCTTAAGAGGTTTAAGGACGATGTTAAGGAAGTTGCCTCCGGTTTTGAATGTGGTCTAAATATTGAAAACTTCAATGACATCAAGGTAGGAGATATAGTTGAGGGTTACGACATTGTTGAAATAGCTCGTTAACAGAAAGCTATATTCCAAAAACCATTATCAATACAATTCTTACTTACTTATAATCTTTTATTAAATTGAAAACTTAGTAAGTTTTAGTCATACTTTCCGAAATTGCTATTATATAATTGGCCCTTTTGAGGTATTCTTTATTCAAGGAATTAACATCTTTTTGTTCGACAGATGATATTGTTACAATCCTCAAACCTGGTTTGTAAATATTCAGATACCATAATATACTTTCGAAGTTGTCGGAGTGATAGGAGCCATTGTAGTGAATAAATAGTTTGCCATTTCCAGACTGTCCTGCGATATTAAATGCCATTGTTGCATCTTTTATTGCCTGAGCCATAGGAAGTGTTTCTGTAACATGTCCTCCCATTCCCCCCATTCCTTCAATCATACTTGCATAACATGATAGAGATGAATCATATTCCACAGGAAGTGGAGCAATGTACAATTTTGCCTGAGCCTCGAGATTATCAAGGCCCTCAAAGCCCCTTTTATATACCACTGAAGCATATCTTCTTGGTATATTAGTGGCCACAAAAATCAAGTTACTGTCCTTTGCAAATTCTACCAACGGAGCATAGTCAGTACTATAATTTGGCCATAAGCGTGCTTCTTTTTTAAAGCTCTTCTCACTTATCTGTCCTGTCAAATACTCATTTAATATTAACTGATTATCAGACTCAAACATTTCTGCACCCAACGTTATATTGCCATCTTTCAGATTATATAAGTCGTTTGTTAACTCAAATTGAAGCCAGTGACAAATGGGATTATTATGTAATTCTCCAAAAAACACCACATCTGCATCTGAAATATCATCTATTAATTTTGAATATTTTATCTTTTTTGCATTCTCATCAAAAATTCGATAAGCTGGCTTGTCATTTTTAAAGCCAGTAATGGTGGCAAATAACAAAGCTATTAGCAGTAATTTTTTCATTAGTTCGTTTTAATTGAGAAAAGTATTTTATCTGCATGTTTTCTTCAGTTTATCTTCTTGAAATCCGAAAGGCAGTAAATTTTCTATGCCCTCAACAATTCTTGTAACACATTTATTTCCAGACATTATAACCCTAATTTTACTTTTTTGCCTATTCTCAGCTTCTGAGATTACCTGCCTACATGAGCCACAAGGAGAAATGGGTTCATCACTTTCAAATCTGTCAGTCTGACTAGCTATTGCTATTGATTTGATTACTGCATCTGGAAATTGAGAGTTTGCAAAAAATATGGCAACTCTTTCGGCACATAGCCCTGAAGGATATGCTGAGTTTTCCTGATTTGTTCCTTTAATTATTTCACCATTATCAAGCAATATGGCGGCGCCTACCTTAAAATCCGAATAGGGAGCATAGGAATTATTGGTAGCTTCGTTGGCAGATAAAACTAATTTAGAATCTTCCACACCTAAATCTTCCTTATTCTGATATTCTCCATACTTAATGACTACCTCTTTTTCTTTCATGAGTTTAGAAATATGGTTTGACTGCTAAATTAAGAATATTTGTACTAGGAGTAAATCAATTATAACCATTAGATGGTTTTTTTTAATGTAATATTAAATTAATGAAGGTTAGCAGGAAAGTTATCACCTTTCTTCCTTCCAAATAGTAATAATGAATAAAAGAATGCAAATAGTGTAACACCTGCCTGGGTCTCTATGGTATCATCCGAAAACATTGAGATGAAAATTATTATAAAAAAGATTGTAAAGAAATAATCCTTAAAGCCTCCCAATTTGATTGCAGGGTAGAATAATCCAATAATAAAAATAATGAATCCCAAAATACCAAGGGCAACAAATATTCCAAGAAATTGGTTATGAGCATGATACCTATATCTTTCTTCGAGTGCTGAATACATGCGATTGAACTCATTATTAAAGGCACTTTCTAGGTCACCTGTACCAACACCAAATATCAAATTTTGTCGAATAATATTAAATGATGCATGAAAATATTCTATTCTTTGCATTAATGAACTTCCACTTGGGTTACCGGTTCTTACAAAAACCTCATATCCTTTTATCATTTTAAGGATGCGTGTTCTTAAACCAGGGTTATTAATGTAATTGTGATTAGCTGTACCTTGTTCTATATAAGAAATGTCAGCATCGGTTAAGGACATAATACCATCCTTATCCTTGCGTAAATCCTTTGAAGTAAGATATCTGATTAAAGTTGTATTAATTCTCTGTCCTGTAGATGTCTTTCCGTGATAATCAATATTACTCCTACGATTCCATTCAGTTTTCAATTCTTCGTAGCAAATATAATAACTGACATACTTCCCATTTTCAATCAGAAGGTCAGCTGTATCATGCAGATACTGATTACCATAAGGCGTAAATACATCTAACTCTGAATAATTAATTTCTGGAGCAGTTGTTGCATCAATTATCATACTCCTCACCTGTATAAAAAATACCAAAGGAACTATAATCGCTATTCCAAACAAAACCAATTTCTGCCATAGGAACATTGTATTGTAAACTCGTATAATTAGATATAAAACCGACAGAACTACAATAATAACAATACTAGTTACCGATTCCAGCAGAAATAAGAACGTTACAAACCAAAGCCCCATAAGTATGAATATACCTTTTTGATATAGTTTAAAATTAGAGTCATGTATCGTGAAATATAACATTATAAATGCAGCAAAACTTACATTTAATCCAAGCCTTATGGGTGATATAAGAATGGATATTTCTCGAATATCAATATAACTACCTGTTAAATAAACCCCAGTTGAAATTAATGTACTTACTAAAACAGCCAATGAATATAATAGCAATAGATTACGTAATACCTTATAGCTCAGTTTATGCATGGTAGCAATAACCACTGGTAGCAATATAAGAGGTAACTTAACTCGTAAATCCTTTAAAGCATAATCAATGTCAGAAGTATAAAGTAAACCTAAGATATGTATCACATAAAGCAAGCAAAATATTAATGCTGGTTTGTTCCTAAATAAAAGAGTGAACTTATCGATTAGGTTATTGTAAGCCAATGATACAATGTACTTAAATAAATGAAGCGTACCCTTAAATATTCCTCCAAGATTAAAAAATCTATAGCTAATCCTAAAAGAAAACCCTGACCACAGCCATAAGCCTAAAAGCATAAATTCAGTTATACTCATGGTAAACTTGGAAAGAGGAATACTTATTGCCAATAATACCAAAGTAATATTGTAAGATGATGAATGAATATTTGTATCTGAGTTCATAAAATTATTGATACTGTAATAGACTAATATTTATAAGTTCCTGATAAAATTGCCGAGTAAACATCCTTATTTGTGAGTACTCTAATGGCCTCTTCAATTTCTGGATCATTGATTAAGGAGGATTGCAGTCGTCCACTTTGATAGTAATACCTGGTAATTATCTCCAGTTTGAGCATTTCCTCTATTTCCTTTTTATTTTTATCAATATCCTTCTTTTTTTCTTCACTTAAAATTAATGCCAATGTATCAAGAGAATTATTAAGTGCATCTTTATAATCTTCTCTATCTGCGCTTTGCATTAACCTATCAAGCATTATTTCGGTTTCCGTTCTGTAATCAAACCCTTGTGATCTGGCATAATTCTTAAAATCCTCAAAAACCTCATCTGAAATTACAAATTTATCAGGGTAGGATATTGAATCATTTTCTAGAACAAATTCATTGGCGAAATTAAAGATATAATTTTGAGCATAAAGATCTCCACTTATCTGACTGAAAGGATCCACTTCGATAGTAATATCCGGTTCAATTCCTCCCTTATCATATACCATTCTACCTCCTGATGTTTTAAATACATTTAATAATGAGTCTGGTATGCTATTAAGGCTATCTTGCTTAGCTTCCTTAAAGTAATCGATGGCTTGTATACATCTACCACTTGGTATGTAATATTTAGCTACTGTAAGTTTCATTTTTGAGTTATATGGAAGTTCCAATATATTTTGAACCAACCCTTTACCAAATGTTTTTTCACCAATTACTACACCTCTATCCATATCTTGTAATGCACCTGCAACTATCTCAGAGGCTGATGCACTATTACCATTAACAAGAACAACCAAAGGAATTTTAGTATTTATTGCATTATTTTTTGTTCTATGAACCGTTGTATTACTCTTAACTTTTCCTTTTGTGGTTACTATTGTTCTATTTTTTGGTACAAAAATATTTACTATATCTACAGCTTCATTTAATAGTCCACCACCATTTCCCCTCAAATCAAGAACTAATCCTTCGAGAGTATTTTCAGATGAAAGTTTATTGAATGCTTTTTTAACCTCATTGGCAGATTGAGGATTAAATTGTAATAAATTTATATATCCAATGCTGTTGTTAAGCATGCCATAATATGGAATATTCGGTATCTTAATCTTTTCTCTTACGACAGCAAAATCCTCAACAGTAGTATCCCCATAGTGCATTACAGAAATGATAATTTCCGTTCCAGGTGTACCCTTTAATTTATCACTTATTTCATTACTGGATTTTTTGAATGCTGACTCGCCATTTATGGCAATAATTTTATCGCCGGGCCTAAGTCCGGTTTTTTGAGCAGGGAATCCTTCGTAAGGCTCAGATATAATTACATAATCCCCTTGTTTTTGGATCATAGATCCAATACCCCCATATTCACCTTTGGTCATCAATTCAAAATCCTCACGTCTGGATTCTGGAACATAAACAGTATATGGATCTAACTTCTTCAATAAGGCATCAATGGCTGCAGTATTTAACTCACCCGGATTTATATCATCAGCATAATTGAGATTTAACTGCCTTAATATATCTGCATATATCTCAAGGTTTTTGGATAACTCGAAATTATTATTTTGCGATAATCCACCGTTAATAAATGTTATGACTATAATAAATGTTAATAATATTTTATACAATCTTGCTATCATATGAAATAATTTTATGGTACTGGATCATATCCACTGCCACCCCATGGATTGCAGGATACAATTCTTCTTATCGACATACCTCCACCCTTGAAAGGCCCGTATTTTCTGATCGCTTCAACACTATAGTGGGAGCACGTGGGCGTATACCGACACGCTTTTCCAATGAAAGGCGACAAGGTATACTGGTATATTCTAATTAAAAATATAAAAAAACTAGCTATTAATTTTGACATCCTTATCAGTTAAGCGCTGCAAAATTAGAATTAATTTTTGTTCCATATAGGAACTTTCAACAATAGTTTTTGCAGTGTAAATGAAGGCTATTAGAAGTCTCTTGTCAGACTTTTCCTCATAAACACTCAAAATCATATGTTTGCTTTTTCTATAAGCCTCCCTCACTTGACGCTTTATGGCATTTCGTTTTACAGCAGACTTAAAATTTCTTTTTGAAACAGAAATGAGTACTTGTACATGCGGTTCTTCCGCGCTGTCAACCTCTAACGTTAAAATTCTGAAGGGATATACTAAATCACTTGAACCATTGTTAAACAGCCTATTAATCTGCGACTTACTGCACAATCTTTCATCTTTTTTTAAAGTATATCTCACAAAAATTATTCTTTACTAGTGAAAAGTATAGCTTATTGTTGTTGCTATTCCATAATCATCTCTGGCAGCATCCACCGAAATAGGTTTACTATCAAAATTATAATAAATGTTTATACCTACATTAAAATCACTTATTACTTCAACCTTGGCATCCAAGTAATAATTTACTCTGTATCTTCCAGATGTGGTAAAATTTGGATAAGTGTTTACATAGGTCGTTATATTTATCTCTGGGTCAGTATACTTGTAGTAATGATAGTTAATTCCTAATAAGCCCTCCATATTGTTGGTCACCTCATCATTATCCTTTGACCACTCTCTGTTTGCATTTGAACCCAAAGATACATAAAGCCTATTGTGGTAATCTTGAATGATGTAATTGATAACTGATACACCTCCTAGTATCCTAAATTTATATCCCAGCTCACTATTCGAACTTCCTTCTATGTTAAATCCTAGATACCATTTGCGATAAATAAGTCTTTGTATCATCAAATTAGCATCTGACTTATTAGAGTTTATTGAATCCGATTGATATGTGGTATTGTCACTCCAACTTAATTCGGCATACGAATGTCTATTTCTATGATTAAGACTTCCAGAGGTAGTTAGGGTTGCAATGTTACTTCCCTTGCTAAAATTAAAACCAAGACCCAGTGATCCACTTGTTCGCAACCAAAAATTCTTTTTTATGGGATATAACTCAATTATATCTTCTATGAATAGTCTATCACTTCCATTTATTAGTATAAGCTTTACATGTCTTTCAATACCACATGTATCAAAACTTCCAAAATATTGTTTACCACCTTTCAATACAACCTGAAAACTCTTTTCTGATTTGAATGTATTAATCTTATCAACTTGGAATTTTATTGTTCCCATTCCATCCATCTTATATGTAATAATTCCATCGTTGAGCTTCTTAATTTCTCCTAGCAATATATTTCCGTTAACATGAATTATTGTATCCGTTTTCTGTCCAAATAAATTCATAGATGTCATGAATAAAAATATCACTAGTAATATTTTCCCAGAAGAATCCTTGTTCATAATGCTAATCATTGTATTTCCTTGCAATCGTTTTAGTTAATAAAAAATGAAGATCTAAGATGCAAAAATAAATTTATAATTCTGTGAACCAATTTTTTTTGATACAATAATGATTATTGGTGTATTTTTGGGGACTATTAAAACCGCGCTATGATTAAGAAACCTCGACTTACTTTTTGGCAAATATGGAACATGAGCTTTGGCTTTCTTGGTATCCAGTTTGGGTTTGCCTTACAAAATGCAAATGCTTCAAGTATACTCCTAACATTTGGAGCAGATGTGCATCATTTAAGCTGGTTTTGGTTAGTTGCACCCATAACTGGTATGATAGTGCAGCCAATAATAGGATACTTCAGTGATAAAACATGGAACAGACTTGGGAGAAGGCGACCATACTTCCTAGCTGGAGCGATATTCACCTCAACTGCTTTGATTCTAATGCCCAATGCACCTCATCTAGCTACCATGATTGCTCCCATGTTTATTGGTGGTGGAATGCTAATGATAATGGATGCATCTATGAACATAAGCATGGAACCATTCAGAGCTCTGGTGGCAGATAAATTACCAGAAGAACAGCATTCGCTAGGTTTTTCAATGCAAACATTGCTAATTGGAATAGGCGCAGTAATAGGCTCTTGGCTACCATATATCCTTGGAAATTGGTTCGGAGTTTCCAAGGTTGCAGCTGATGGATTTGTTCCAGATAATGTAACATATTCATTTTATTTTGGAGCATTTGTTCTCATATCATCCATAATTTGGACTGTAACTTCTACAAATGAATATCCTCCTGAATTTTATGAACAAGATACTGGTGAACAAACGCATGAAGATTCAAAATTTACCATACCGAAAAAAATGTGGCAATTACTTTTGGTACAATTTTTTTCATGGTTTGCCTTGTTTTCAATGTGGGTGTATACAACTCCAACTGTAGCAGAATACTTCTTTGGCACCTCAAATCCTGATTCACCAGAGTTCAAGGAAGCTTCAAATTGGGTGGGCATTTTATTTGGTATTTACAATGGAGTTTCTGCTATAATTGCATTATCACTTCCAAAAATAGCTCTCCGGATTGGAAGAAAAAGAACTCACGCAATTGCCTTACTTATTGGTGGAGTTTCATTCCTGTCATTTGGACTTATACCTTCATATCAATTACTTGTGATACCAATGATTGGAATAGGAATAGCATGGGGCAGCATATTGGCAATGCCATATGCAATGCTAGCAAACTCCCTACCAGCAAAAAAAATGGGAATATTCATGGGATTATTCAATATGTCTATTACGATACCTCAAATTGTAAATGGTGTTTTTGGTGGGCTTATTCTTAAATACCTCTTCAATGGAGATCCAATGCTATCAATATATATGGCAGGAGTATTTATGATATTTGGTTCACTAAGCACACTTGCTGTAAATGATAAACTTTAAATTATACTTAATATAATGACAAAAAATAAGTTTGAGGCTGTCGTCTTCGATCTTGATGGAGTTATTACAAAAACTGCTGCTACTCACAGTCGCGCATGGAAGAAAATGTTCGATGAATATTTGATGACTCTAGCAAATGCAGATGGTAATGAATTTATTGAATTTACCCCCCAAGATTATCTTACATATGTTGATGGGAAACCCAGATATGAAGGTGTAAAATCTTTTCTTGATTCTAGAAATATATCACTCCCTTATGGAGATCCTAGTGATGGTGGTGAAAAGGATACAATTTGTGGTTTAGGAAATAGAAAAAATGAAGCTTTTAACGAAGTTCTAGCCAAAGAAGGTGTCGAAGTTTATCCTTCAACTGTGAAATTATTGGAGCAGTTAAAAAGAGATAACATAAGAATTGGTGTTGCCTCATCAAGTAAAAACGCACAGTCAGTGCTTGAAGCAGCAGGACTGATGCATTTTATTGAAACACGAGTTGATGGTGTTGTTAGTGCTGAAATAGGACTAAATGGTAAACCTGCCCCCGACATATTTTTAACTGCAGCAAATAATTTAGGTGTTGATCCTAACCTAACAATAGTAGTGGAAGATGCAGTTTCTGGAGTTCAAGCAGGGAAAAATGGAAATTTCGGATTGGTACTAGGATTGGCTCGTGAAAACAATAATGAAGCATTGAAGGCAAATGGTGCTGATATAGTTCTAAATGATCTTGAAGAAATTTCAATTGAAGAAATAAATCAATGGTTTGAAGTGGGAATAGAAAAAGATAACTGGCAATTATCATACAATGACTATAAACCCTCCAAAGAAAAATCAAGAGAAGCTCTTCTTGCCGTAGGAAATGGATATATGGGAATACGAGGAGCAATGGAAGAAACGATTGCTGGTGAATACAATTACCCAGGCACTTATATTGCTGGACTCTACAACAGACTTACAACAAAGGTCTCCAACAAAGATATTGTCAATGAAGACTTCGTATGCGCTCCCAATTGGATAAACATAACTTTTAAGATAGATGATGGTGATTGGATAAACCCGAATAAAATTGTAATTGATAAAATACATAGAGAATTAAACCTAAAATCCGGACTTCTGTCAAGAGTGATGGAAATTACCGATCAAGAAAACAGAAAAACAAGAATTGAATCATATAGAGTTGGAAGTATGGCTAACCCAAATATGGCAGCCATTAAATATTCAATAACTCCACTAAATTATGAAGGTAGGATAACAATTTCTAGTATTCTAGATGGCACTGTTATTAATGACGGTGTAAAGCGTTACAGAGATCTAAATCAACAGCATCTCGAAACAGTTAATCAAGGTGGGGACGAAGGAGTATCCTGGCTTACCGTAAAAACAAATCAATCAGAAATAGAAATAACAGAAGCAGCAAAAATTAAGCTGTATGGAAGTAATTCATTCAGCTCTAAAATAGCTACAGATGAAGGTATTGTATATACATATATTGAATGCAATGCGGAACTGAATAATAAACTAACAATTGAAAAATTAGTGTCGGTTGTTGATAGCAATAATATGGGCGCTAATACTAAAAATAAAGCATTAAACCTTCTTAAGGGATATTCAAGCTTCGATGAAATATTTACCGATAGCAAAAATGAATGGTTCCAAATATGGAATAAGGTGGACATCAAAATTTTAGGTGATAGAATATCCCAGAAAATGCTCAGACTACACATATACCATCTTATTGTTAGTGCATCTCCACACAATAAAAATATTGATGCGGGTATTACAGCAAGGGGGCTGCATGGCGAAGCATACAGGGGTCACATATTCTGGGACGACCTATTCATAATGCCCTTTTATGATCTTCACTTTACAGAAACAGCAAGGTCACTTCTTATGTATCGATACAAAAGACTGCAAAAGGCACGCGATTATGCTAAAGAATGCGGATATCGTGGTGCTATGTTCCCATGGCAAAGTGGTAGTGATGGACGCGAAGAAACACAAATAATTCATTTAAATCCTATTTCTGGAGAATGGGGAGATGACTATAGCTCCCTACAAAGGCATGTATCTCTTGCAGTTGCCTACAACATTTACTATTATTTTCATATCACTGATGATGGAGAGTTCATGAATATGTATGGCGGTGAAATGTACTTTGAAATATGCCGTTTCTGGGAAAGCAAATCAGTGCTTAATAATAAAACAGGAAGATATAGTATTGACAAAGTAATGGGGCCTGATGAATTCCATGAGAGTTATCCCGATGCACATGAAGGAGGTTTAAAAGATAATGCATACACAAATATTATGGTTGCATGGATGTTTAACAAGGCTTCCAATATTTATGATAATTTGGATAATGATGCAAAGGTTAAACTCCAACAAGATATTGGGTTGGATAAAAATGAAATCAAAAAATGGTCAATAATTAGTTCCAAACTAAACCTTGTTATAAATGATGAAGGTATAATTTCTCAATATGATGGATATTTTGAGCTTAAGGAGTTGAACTGGGATTATTACAGGTCTAAATACGGTGATATACACAGAATGGATAGGATCCTCAAGGCAGAAGGTAAATCGGCAGATAACTACAAAGTAGCTAAACAAGCTGATACCTTAATGACTTATTATAACCTAGAAGATGAAGAAATCAATAATATAATTTCTAATTTGGGATACGACTTACCAAAAGATTATTTGGAGAAGAACCTTCACTACTACCTGAAAAGAACATCGCATGGATCAACTTTAAGTCGTGTGGTTCACGCTCAGCTTGCAAACATTATAGATGATAAAAAGCTTAGTTGGAATCTTTACATTGATGCTTTAACATCAGACTATAATGACATACAAGGAGGTACAACCGCAGAAGGAATACATGCAGGTGTAATGGCAGGAACAATTATGATTGCAATTACCACTTTTGGAGGTGTTGACTTGAGAGGTAAGTTATTGAAAATAAATCCAAATTTACCAAATCATTGGAAGCAGTTATCATTTAATATTACCTTTAAAAAGGTAAATTATCAAATGGAAATTAGTTCTGAAAAAATTGTAATATACAGTAATAAGACTGTAAATGTAATAGTTAAAAACAAAGAGCTAGAGCTAGTTTGTGATAAAAAAACAGAGTTCTTAATAAATAAATAAACCTACCATGCTTGAAGATGTATTACTAATTGCAGAAAAGCACCGTAAGGCTGCCGAAATAATTACAGACGAAATTTTAAAAAAGAGAAAAGCAAAGTTAATCATAGCCATCTCAGGAGAATCAGGTTCTGGCAAATCTGAGTTAACTCACGTTATTGCAAAGAATCTTCGTAAGAATGGAATTTTTGCCAAACCAATACATGTTGATAATTTCTACAATACTTTGCCCCTGGAAAGATCCGAATGGAGAGAGAGTAACGGAGTTGAAAATGTTGTTGGTTTATCTGAATACAAATGGGATGAGATAAATCAAGTAATTGAGGACTTCAAGAATAATAGAAAATCTCAAATGCCTTGTGTTGATTTAGTTACAGAACAGGTTGATTGTTTAACTACTGATTTTAATGGTATTGACATGCTGATAATTGATGGCCTTTACGCCATTAATATTCCAGATGCGGATATGAAAATAATAATAGAGCTAACTTATCACGAAACAAAAAAAGCTCAAACAGATAGAGGAAAGGAGCCCACAAACCCATTGAGATGGTCAGTATTAGAGCAAGAACATCTTACAGTTGAATCCATTAAAAATAAAGCCACAATAAGGATTGACAAGGATTACAATGTTATTTTATAATTAAATGCTATCAAATTGTAATTATATTGTTACGATCTGATAAATATTAGTCAACTCGAATTTTTTTTAATAGATAATAAATTTCCATTTTATATACTTCCTACAATTAATAATTGCTGATTTTCAGTACTCTTTGTTGTTACTGACATTATGACGTAAACTACACATTGGCTCGCAATTTGTTAGCTTAAAATTCTATCGAAGAATTAGATTACTAAATCATTAAAAAGATGAGTGAAGAGAACATAGATGATATAAATTTTGAGAGTAATGAGGAAGCCAACGATGAGGTAAACAATCAGGATAAAAAGGCAGATGCAAAAACTCAAAAGAAAAACAGAAAGTTGAAAGCTGAGAAGAAATTTGATGAAATACAACTTGAATACAAAGATCTTAATGATAAATACTTAAGACTATACTCTGAATTTGATAATTATAGAAAAAGAACAAATAAAGAAAAATTAGATACTCTAAAAAGCGCCTCTGCGGATGTAATTACTCAATTACTACCTGTATTGGATGATTTTGATCGTGCTTTAAATGCAATTGATGAGCATGGCTTTGATGAAGAAACTAAAAAAGGTATAGAGCTAATTAACAGCAAATTAACTAATATTTTAACTCAGAAAGGTCTTGAGCCAATGAACTCCATTGGAAAGGATTTTGATACAGATTACCATGAGGCAATAACAAATGTTCCGGCACCAAACAGTGATATGGTTGGTAAAGTAATAGATGTAATTGAAAAAGGGTATCTATTAAATGGAAAAATAATACGTTTCGCAAAGGTAGTTGTGGGTAGCTAGCTTTATCTAATTTACAGCAATATTTAAGAATAATTATGAGCAAAAGAGATTATTATGATATTCTCGGTGTAGGTAAAAGTGCATCGGCTGACGAAATAAAAAAGGCATATCGCAAGATGGCCATAAAATTTCATCCTGATAAAAATCCCGATGATAAGAAAGCTGAGGAAAACTTTAAGGAAGCTGCCGAAGCCTATGAAGTGCTAAGCAATGAAGATAAACGTGCTCGCTATGACAGATTTGGGCACGAAGGAATGCGAGGTGGAGGTCATGGTGGCAGCCACATGTCTATGGATGATATTTTCAGTCATTTCGGTGATATCTTTGGTGGAGCTTTTGGTGGTGGATTTGGAGGTGGTCAGTCAACTCGCAGAAGAGTTAACCGAGGTTCAAACCTCAGAGTGAAAGTTAAACTCACACTTCATGATGTGGCAAATGGTGTTGAAAAAAAGATAAAACTCAACAAATACAAGGAATGTGATGGATGTCACGGTTCAGGAGCTGAAAAGGGCAGTACACCATCCACTTGTACAACTTGTCATGGTCAAGGACAAGTTACCAGAGTGACAAATACTTTCCTTGGGCAAATGCAAACTGCTTCAACATGTCCTCAGTGCGGGGGTAGTGGAGAGCAAATAACCAACAAGTGCAAGGAATGTCATGGAAATGGTATAGTTAAAGGTGAAGAAGTTGTTAGTATAAACATACCTGCAGGTGTGGCTGATGGTATGCAACTTTCCATTAGTGGAAAAGGTAATGCTGGAGCAAGAGGTGGAGTCCCTGGAGATTTGATAGTGTTGGTGGAAGAAAAAGAAGATCCAGAGTTACTTCGTGATGGTAATAACTTACTTTATGACCTATACGTTAACTTCGCTGATGCAGCACTTGGAACAACCTGTGAGATCCCCACAATCGATGGTAAAGCTAGAATAAAGATCGGCGCAGGCACACAAGGAGGTAAGGTTCTAAGACTCAAAGGCAAAGGTATCCCAGATGTGAATGGTTATGGCAGAGGTGATTTACTAGTAAATGTCAATATTTGGACACCACGTGAATTATCAAAGGAAGAAAAATCCATAATAGAGAAGTTTAGAAAATCCAAAAACTTTAAGCCAAATCCAACATCCAAGGATAAAAGTTATTTTGATAGAATGAGAGAGTTCTTTTCATAGACTGTTCATTACTTTTATTTTTAAAAATCGAGATAACTTTTGATTACTATCCCTTTTAACATTTATTGTGATGGTGAAAAGGTGCATGATTGTATTTTTGTAAACATCACGAAATAATTAAAGAAAATGGACAATAAATATACACTACAGGCACTAAATGTATCAAAAAATTATGCTAACCATAAGGCCTTAGACAACGTAAGCATAGAAGTTCCTGCCCAGAGTATATTCGGTTTACTTGGTCCCAACGGAGCTGGTAAAACTACCCTCATACGAATTATCAACTTGATATCTATTATGGATCAGGGTAAAGTAATGTTAAATGGCAATCCCATAAATACCAAAGACATAGCTAATATTGGGTATTTACCCGAGGAAAGAGGACTTTATAAAAAAATGAAGGTTGGTGAACAAGCAGTATACCTGGCACAGTTAAAGGGTATGAGCAGAAGAGATGCCATAAAACAATTGAAGTATTGGTTTGAGAAGTTTGAGATAAGCTCTTGGTGGAATAAAAAGGTTGAAGAATTATCCAAGGGAATGGCGCAAAAAGTTCAATTTATTGTCACTGTTCTCCATAAACCCGATTTACTAATTTTTGATGAACCTTTCAGTGGATTTGATCCAATAAATGTGAACATTCTTAAGGAAGAAATTCTCAATCTAAGAGATGATGGTGCAACCATTATCTTTTCCACTCATAATATGGCTTCGGTTGAAGAGCTTTGTGACAACATTGCCCTCATAAATAATAGTAAAACAGTTTTAAGTGGAGAAATAAACGAGGTTAAAGAGAAATTTAAGGACAATCTATTTGAGATTGCATATAAGTCCAAATCTGACATTTCACTTAGCCCCGGAAATTACACCCTCAAAGAGACAAAAAGAGAAAGGAATATTCATTATGCCAATGTTAAAATAAACAATGGAAAAGTACCCAACGATCTTATAAAAGAGATTATTAATCAAGCTGAAATTGTTTCATTTAGAGAGATTCTGCCAAGCATAAACGACATTTTTATTCAGCAGGTCAGCAGTAATCAATCATAAATAAATTTTAACTAACTACACATGAATAAGATATTCCTAATAATAAGACGCGAGTACCTATCAAGAGTAAGAAAAAAATCATTCTTGATAATGACTATTATTGGTCCGGTTTTAATGGCAGCAATGATAATACTGCCTGCCTACATATCTGATTGGACAGAGGCAACAGAAAGAAAAGTTGCCGTAATGGATGAAACAGGATGGTTCTTTGAAAAATTCAAGGACCAGGATAATGTTAAGTTCTATCATGTTTATGGAGACTTTAAAGAAGAAAAAGATTCGGCTTTATTAAATGGTGAACTATTCCTATTTATTCCTAAAACGGAATTAAATATCCCTGTTAACTCTGAGTTGTACTCAACGATGCAACCCGGCTTAAATGTTACCTCATATATAAAATCTGTCATGAAGCATGAAGTTGAAAACAAAAAACTTCTTGCATCGGGGATAGATCCAGAAATAATAAAGTCTTCCAAGGTCAATATTAATCTATCTACCATACGAGTTGAAGATGGTGGTATTGAAAAGAAAAGTAATACAGAAGTAGAAGTTGGCTTGGCTGCTTTTGCTGGAATATTGATTTATTTCTTTATTTTCATGTTTGGCGTTCAAGTTCTCAAAGGTGTAATGGAAGAGAAGTCAAACAGAATTGTGGAGGTGATAATATCCTCAGTGAAACCATTTCAGCTCATGCTAGGAAAAATAATTGGAGTTGCATTTGTAGGATTAACTCAATTTTTACTTTGGATTCTACTTACTTTAATCTTTGTTGGTGCTTTTCAGTCGGGTATATTCACCGGAGAAAATGATCTGCAAATTATTGGCCAGAATAATGAACTTCTTAACAACGCAAAAGATTCTGGTATCAGTCCTATGGTAATGATTAATGAAATCATAGGTGGTATAGATATAAAGGTTATGATGTTTAGCTTTATATTCTATTTCCTTGGTGGATACCTATTATACGCTTCATTGTTTGCTGCAATTGGTGGAGCCATAGATCATGATACAGATAGTCAGCAATTTATGTTACCTGTATCAATGCCACTTGTTTTTGCCATAGCTCTTAGTGGTGTAATCATTAATCAACCAGACAGTAACCTTGCCATTTGGATGTCAATGATTCCATTCACCTCTCCCATCACAATGATGATGAGAATTCCCTTCGGAGTGCCCTTATGGCAAATATGGACTTCAGTTGGGTTATTAATAACTGGGTTTATATTAACAACTTACATGGCTTCCAAAATATATAAGACAGGGATTCTTATGTATGGACAAAAAGTAAGTTACTCCATTATCTGGAAATGGTTAACAAACAAATACTAAAGTCACAAGAGTTTTATGCCTCAGATCTTAGTTAACTTTGATTACATAATTTAGATTTCTATTAGCTAACTACTATTATTACCTATTAAGAAAAAATAACTGACTCTTGTTACCGTCCATATCTGATATCTCTATTGTTAGTGAGGTATCATTCGAAAAGTTGTAAAATATTCTATTTGGATATGAGTTTTTCGAATTTGTGAATAGCCAACTATTTTTGGTGGCCTCCAAAAGCTCAAATTTCAAATCATTACTATCTTTTTCTGGATTAATACTAAAGTAAACTCTATTTGAATTTAGAAATATGCTCATATCCTGTTTGAATAAAGTATCGCCATCATTTATGCTAAAACCAACGCCATAGAAAGCACTATCACTAATAATATCCCAGTTCTCATTATATGAAACTCCTTTATGGCTAATCCAATCTCCCTCTAATACTCGAATGTTTTCCATGTTCTCATTAGCGTTGGGTTCAGTACAGGACATAAAGGTCAAAATATATAAAAGACTAATAAACAATAATTTCAACATAATACTTTTCATATGGCAATGATGTGATAAAAGTAGCTAAAGTTAATTAAAATCAATTTGCTAATTCTCAAATATTATTCTATTTTTGCAGGCTCAAAAAATTGAAGTAATTAATTAATAATTAAGATCAAATGCAGAATAGAGGAGCTATTAAGTTTTTTGCAATCGCCTTTGCTTTAGTCTGTCTATACCAGCTCAGTTTTACTTATGTAACTGGTAGAGTTGAAAAGAAAGCCAAAGAATATGCAAGGAGTGAAGCTACAATACAAGAGGCTAGAAGCATCGCCAACGGAAATGAAGGTCTGGTAACTTACTTAACTGACTCAATTGCTAATGCAAAAGAGCAGTACTACCTAGATAGTATTTCCAATGTTGTGGTTTACAACATACTCGTTACAGAATATACATTCAAAGAATGTAGAGAAAGAGAGCTTAATTTAGGACTTGACCTAAAAGGAGGAATGAACGTAGTATTAGAGGTATCTGTTGGAGATATTGTTAATGCTCTTTCTGGAAATAGCCAAGATCCAGTATTTAGGAAAGCCATGACAATGGCTTATGAAAAGCAAAAGTCAAGTGGTCAAGGGTTTGTAACTCTTTTTGGAGAATCATTTACTGAAGTTGATCCAAATGCAAGACTTGCTTCCATATTTCTATATGAATTTAAGGACAAAGGTATTACTACCAATTCTACCAATGAAGAGGTTCTAGAGGTAATAAATAATGAGGCAAATGAAGCCATAGATAGATCTTATCAAATTCTTAGAACACGTATTGATAGATTTGGTGTTGCTCAGCCTAACATACAAAAGTTAGCAACTACTGGGCGAATTGCCATTGAGCTCCCAGGTATTAAAGATCCTGATCGTGTAAGAAAATTACTTCAGGGTACTGCTAAACTTGAATTTTGGGAAACATATAACTTCTCAGATCTTTACACTTACTTTGATGAAGCAAATGCAACACTCAGAACTGAGGAAATTCTAGAAGAAGAAACAAAAATTGCTGAAGAAGCAAAAGAAGCAGCTAAGAATGCTAATAACGATGGAGACCCATCATCCATTTCAGAAACAGATGATGATAAAGAAATATCTGAACCATCTGTAGCTGAGGAAGAAACAAATAAACTTTTAGAACAGATTGAAGCAGATACAACAGCTGATTCAGCTGAGGATATGAATTTCTCAGATTATGCTAAGAAATATCCTCTTTATGCCTATCTGCAGCCATCCTACGCTCAAAATGAAGCAGGAACTCCATATCCAGCTCAAACAGCTCGTGTAGGATTTGCTGCCGTTAAAGATACAGCTCGTATTAATCGAATGTTAAGTCTGACTAAAGACTTATTTCCAAGAGATTTAAGGTTGGTTTGGACTGTTAAGCCAAACCCGCAAACTCCAGATGTACTTGAATTGGTAGCTCTAAAAGCTAGTGCACGTGATGGTAGTGCTGCACTTGGTGGTGATGTTATTGTTGATGCCAATCAAGATTACGATCAAAATGGTGGCATTGCTGTTGACATGCAAATGAATGCTCAGGGTGCTAAAATATGGAAACGTCTAACTGGTGAAAACATTGGTAATCAAATTGCAATTGTTCTTGACAATTATGTTTACTCTTTCCCTGTTGTTAATGGTGAAATACCAAGCGGCAGATCATCTATTTCAGGTGGGAGCATGGACTTAAATGAGGCACTTGACCTTGCAAATATTCTTAAGGCAGGTAAACTACCAGCTCCAGCACGTATTGTTGAAGAGGCAGTTGTTGGTCCATCACTTGGACGTGAAGCTGTTGAGTCTGGGATGAATTCCTTTATTCTAGCTTTTATTTTAGTGCTAGCATATATGATTGTTTATTATAGCCGTGCAGGTCTCGTTGCTAATTTCGCACTTATATCTAACATGTTTTTCCTTTTTGGTGTTTTGGCTTCACTGGGTGCTGTTCTTACACTTCCAGGTATGGCCGGTATTGTTCTTACTTTAGGTATGGCGGTTGATGCAAACGTAATTATATATGAACGTATTAAAGAGGAAATAAGAGCTGGTAAAGGCTTAAGGCTTGCAATAACAGATGGTTATCAAAATGCTTATTCAGCCATTATAGATGGTAACGTAACCACATTGCTTACAGGTATAGTTCTGTATGTATTTGGTACCGGTCCGGTACAAGGTTTTGCAACTACTCTTATAATTGGTATTTTGTCTTCATTATTCTCTGCAATATTTATATCCAGAATGATTTTCACATGGATGTTAAATACCAATAAGAAGATAAGCTTCTCTACAAAACTTACAGCAAATGTACTTGCAAATACAAACTTCAACTTCATCCACGCAAGAAAGAAAGCTTATGTGATATCTCTAATTCTAATCATTATTAGTCTTGGTTCTTTGTTCACTAAAGGACTAAACTTTGGAATTGACTTTACTGGAGGTAGAACATATGTTATCAGATTTGATAGAGATATTGATACAGAAGAAGCAAGAAAAATTCTAACTTCTGAATTTGACAATAATGCGCCTGAGGTTAAAACATTTGGTGCAAATTCTCAAATCAAGGTAACAACCAAATATCTTATTGATGATGATGGGGCTGAAGTTGACTCAATAATCCAAGTTAAATTACACAATGGATTGAACACGTTCTATTCCCAGAAGATTGAATATATTGATTTCTCATCACACACAGAGGGAGAAAATAAGTTATTGGGAATTCTTAGCTCACAAAAAATAGGGCCTACAATTGCCTATGACATTCGTACAAAGGCTTACTTTGCTATTTTCTTTGCACTAATAATAATCTTTATCTACATAGCTATAAGGTTTAGAAAATGGCAGTATGGACTTGCCGGTGTTGCAGCTGTTTTCCATGATACATTGATTACAATGGGACTATTTTCCATATTCTACGGAATCCTTCCATTTAGCATGGAAATTGATCAGGCATTCATTGCAGCTATTCTAACAATTATTGGTTACTCCATAAACGATACAGTTATTATCTTTGATAGGATTAGGGAAAACACTCAACTTTTCCCAAAACATACCATTAAGAGTAACATAAATGTTGGACTTAATAGTACACTTGCCAGAACAATAAATACTTCAGGTACTACACTTGTCGTGCTTCTTGTTATATTTATATTCGGTGGCGAAGTAATACGCGGATTTATTTTTGCTCTTTTGGTTGGAGTATTAGTAGGTACATATTCTTCATTATTTACTGCAAGCCCAATTGCTTATGATCTCCTTGGTGGAGATAAAGATGAAAAGGTAAATTTTGAGAAAGAAGCTAGACTAAAATCCAAAAAAGGGAAAAAGAAATAACCTTTAATATTAAAAATTATCAAATCCCGTTTCAGTTTTGAAACGGGATTTTTTTATGCATAATTATAATCTCAAATTTAATTTTACTTAGGATTGCCAACTTTAACCCATATGCTTATTTTTACCTTACTTTGTAAATATTAATCCATAATAAACAAAAAATGAAAAAATCATTAATACTAACAAGCTTAATAACTATCCTAAGCGTTTTTTCCATAAAAGCATATTCTCATTGTGAAGTACCGTGCGGTATTTATAATGACCAGCTTAGGATAGAATTAATTAAAGAACATATTGAAACTATCAATAAAGCAATTACTAGCATTATTGGAATTGAGAGTAGTGATAGCATTAATTATAACCAGCTAGTAAGATGGATAAACACAAAAGATGACCATGCAAATAAAATACAGTATATCGTACAACAGTATTTTTTAACACAAAGAGTAAAGTATGCAGCACCATCCGATGATGAAAAATATAAGACATACATAAGTCAGCTCACTTATTTGCATCAATTAACTGTTTATGCTATGAAAGCAAAACAAACTACAAATGTTAAATATGTAACTGATATGACTAATGCCTTAACAGGTTTTGAAAAAGCTTATTTTAAAAATTCAGGACACACACATGGTGCCGATGGTTAATACAAATAACTAAGTGTAAAATTATGGATTACAAGGAAACACTTTCTTGGCTTTTTTCTCAGCTGCCAATGTACCAGAGAATTGGAGATGCTGCATATAAAGCAGACCTAGGTAATACCAAAGTAATTCTATCAGCACTTGGAGACCCTCAAAATGGTTTCAAAGCAATTCATATTGCTGGTACAAATGGAAAGGGAAGTGTTTCTCATATAATATCATCAATACTTCAAGAGGCGGGTTATAAAACCGGTCTATATACATCACCTCACTTAAAAGACTTTCGGGAAAGAATAAAAATTAACGGAGAATTAATACCCGAAAATAGTGTTACTGAATTTATTGAAGCAAACAAACTTTTATTTGAAAATAAACAGTCTTCATTTTTTGAAATGACTGTTGGTATGGCATTTGAACATTTTAATAAGGAGAGTGTTGAAATAGCAGTTATTGAAACAGGTATGGGAGGTCGTTTTGATTCAACCAATTTATGCAATCCTATTCTATCAATCATTACAAATATAGGCTTTGATCATACTAAATTCCTGGGTAATACTCTTGAAAAAATCGCATCTGAAAAAGCAGGTATCATTAAGGATAATATACCTGTAATTATTGGTAAGCATAATTATGAAACTGACAATGTGTTCCTAGATAAAGCCAATGAACACAAGTCTGAATTAGAGTTTGCAGAAGACTTAATTGATATTAGAATTATTAACTCCGACGACCCTGCATCCAACAGGTACGATATATGGAAAGGTGATGTTAATGTCATTAATAATATGTCCTCTCCCCTCTCCGGGTTATTTCAACATGAAAATCTCACAACTGCATTGGCATCCATTTTATTCTTAAATGATGCAGGAATATTTTCAATAAAGGAGGAACATATAAGAAGTGGCGTTGAGAATGTTATTAAAAACACAGGTTTTTATGGCAGGTGGCAAACCATCAATACAAACCCATTAGTAATATGTGACGCTGGTCATAACATTGACGGAATTAAATCAACAATAAATCAATTGAGTGACATGGTGTATAACCAGCTCCATTTTGTTATTGGAATGGTTGCTGACAAAGATACATTTGAAATACTTAATATTCTGCCAAAGAATGGCATTTATTACTATTGCAAACCAAACATTCCAAGGGGTTTGGATGAAAATTATTTAGCAGAAGCTGCCTTCAAAGCAGGTTTAAATGGTAAAGCATATACATCGGTTACTCAGGCATTGAATTCCGCAAAAAACAATGCTGGTATTGATGATTTAATATTTGTTGGAGGAAGCACATTTGTTGTCGCAGAAGTAATTTAAACCATTTATTTATGAGCACCTATGACCTTATTCAAACCCTTCTTATTTCAGTTTTATTAGTCTATGCTGCCTACTATGTTTATTCCAGCTTTTTTAGTAGATCAAACGAGCCAACCATATGGAGACATGCAATCAGAAAAGGTGATGTGTCAAAAGCTCTCATTAAACTTGAGAGAAGCTACAAGGACAAAGATAGGTTTCTAAATTTTTGGTATCAAGTCAACAGGCTTAGAAAAGAAAACATAGATGGAGCATTCGCAGAACTCGGTGTTTACAAGGGAGATTCAGCTCAAGTTTTAAATGAAATGGATGATTCAAGGGAGTTTCATTTATTTGATACTTTTGAGGGGTTTAACCAAAATGATTTAGACATTGAAACAGGCAAAGCTGCTACCTATAATACTTATGACTTTGCAGATACATCTTATGAACGTGTAAAACAAAAATTAGCCTCTGATAATTTTAAGTTTCACGTGGGTCACTTTCCTGGTACCACAAAAAATATGGAAGAAATCAAATATGCACTTGTAAATATGGATGCAGATTTATATAACCCTACATTAGCTGGACTTAATTACTTTTACCCAAGACTAACTCATGGCGGTGTTATAATAATTCATGATTATAAACCAGAATGGCCAGGTATTATGAAGGCAGTAAATGAATATGCATCTAAGATATCTGTTCCAATAGTTCCATTAACTGATTTAGATTGCAGTGTTATGTTGTTCAAAGAAAAAATAATCAGTTCATAACCTTGCATTATTGTATAGTTTGGAATATTTGGTTTTAATTTTAGTAACTAAAGTCGAGAAATAACCTAAGTTCTTATTTTTGTATTTTGTAATTTATCGTAATGGCACTAATTAAATCAGTTAAAGGGATAGTCCCAAAAATTGGGGAAAACTGCTTTCTAGCAGATAATTCTACCATAACAGGTGATGTAGTAATCGGAAATAATTGTAGTCTTTGGTTTAATGCTGTTGTAAGAGGTGACGTACATCAAATAAGGATTGGTAATAATGTAAATATCCAAGATAATGCCGTAGTTCATTGCACTTATAAAAAAGCTTCGGTCAAAATTGGAAACAACGTTTCAATAGCTCATTCTGCAATTATACATGGTTGTACAATTCATGATAATGTTCTCATTGGGATGGGAGCTATTATTATGGATGGTGTAATAATTGAAAGTCATTCAATAATAGCAGCCGGAGCGGTTGTTTCAAAAGATACTTTGGTTAAATCAGGCAGTGTCTATGGAGGTATACCTGCCAAGCTTATAAAAACTGTTGATAAGGATCTTTTGGAAGGTGAAATCAATAGAATAGCCAACAACTACAATATGTATGCAAGCTGGTATGATTAGTGCTTTTGAGCTTACTTAACAAAATATCTCAACGATACCATAAACTGCTGGCTCTTAAATTCATTACTAGCAGGATTTGTTTGGTAATTATCCGATGTATATAGATAATAGTTCTCATTTTTTGTCGAGTATACATAAGCGAAGTCAAGAGCCAAATCATTGTTTCTATATCCTATCCCAGCACTGAACAATTGTCTTTTACCATCGTTAAGGTTATTTGCATATGGGCTACCATAAAGTGCATACCCACCTCTAAAACTAAGATTTGAATATCTATACTCTATACCACCTCTAAAATTATGAGTCTGTTGAAATACACTACTTATATCAGCATTAACCTCATTATAACCATAACCCTTTGATGAGAATTTTGATTTTGAATAATCCGTATATTCATAATCAAGGGTAACAAAAGCGTTCTGTCCAAATATAAAGCCTAAACTTCCAATTGCTCTCAATGGAGTTGTCATATCATAATCAAAAGTGCCCAGAATTGATTCGTAGGAATCAAAACCAACTAAATCTGCGGTAGTATTGGTATACCATTTATCACTCATACTCCAATAATAAGTCGGTGTATGAAATGCACCACCCAACCTTAGCCATTCCGTAGGTTTAAAAATCATCCCGAGTTTAAGGTTAATACCCCATCCTGTGGTTGTAAGGTTTTCTGTAACACTCCAGTTTTTAAAGTAGGGTATCGTATCCGCAATATCAAACTCAGAATAAGATGATTCTCTAAAATATCTTGTATATGGCAGTCCTATGGTAGCTCCTATATAAAGCTTATCATTATAGTTTCCCGAGAATGAAAAAATCCATTCATTTGTTGAGCCCTTACTTTTTATGTATTGCTGCTGCAGAACACCACCAAAGTTAACTGGAGATGTATATTGATCAACTGTACCTGAAATAGTATCTATTAAATAAAGGTACCAGGCAGGATAAAGTTCATATGGGTCGTAACCTTCGATCTCATCATAATATACTCCATTTGCCAGTTCTCTGTATACATCTAATTTACTATCTAATGTATTCTTTCCTTGCATGTTAACGGAACTGTTAAAATTATTTAACCTGTTCATACCAAATCCAAATTGAAAAAATTTCCATCCATTTGCCGACAATGGCTTTACTATAACATAACCCAAGTTACTAAGATCAAAAATAGTTCGTGAATCATTACTTAGATCTCCATTATACACTGATGAAGCCATTGTAGTTGAAACCTCAGGGCTAATGGAATAAACACCACTTCGATATAAGCCCATTCCTGCTGGATTTGTGCTTGCTGACAAAAAATCAGCACCAATCGCACCCATGGATCCTGCAAGAGCCATACTTCTTGCTGTCCCTTGATAGTATACCTGCGAAAATCTTAATGCATCATCTGCATATTGAGCATTTACCATAAACGACAATAAAAATAGTCCAACTACGATTCCTAATCTTTTCATTATATAATCTTTATCTATTAACAAATATTTTGAAATATTTTTCCCGGTGAATAATCTATGAATGTTTTGGTCTTCATTATAAACAGCTACTTTCTTCCACCTCTTGAACTACTGGATGTAGTACTACTACTTCTGCTGTTGTTTCCTCCACTATAACTACTACTACTACTAGAAGGAGAACTATAACTTCTAGATGGAGTGCTATATGTGTTTGATGAACTCTTGCGTGTGGGTGAACTGTAGCTCTTAGGTGTAACATTGCTACTCCTGCTAATACTCTGTCGTGTAGACACCTTTGATGTAGTATTACTTTTTGAATTATAACCTTGCTGAGAAGATCTATTGTATGTGCTGGTATTATTTCTATAATTCACCTCACTGTTACTTGTTTTGGGCCTTACGTACTCTTTGCTTGATCTTGGCTGACGAGACGGTAAACTCTCATAAGATTTTGGTTTCTGATACTTTAGCTCTGACCGCTGAGTTGATACAGCAGATGGCTTCTGATATTTTGAATTTGTCCTTGAAGAAGTCGCTTTTGAACCCGTATTAGATTTACCAATTGATTCAGATCGCGGCTTTATACTTGTTCCACCATTTTCTATTTCAGTTCTTGTGGTGTTGTATTTTCTGTCAGTTACTGTCTTTGAACTTCTGCTATTACTTAAGGTAACATTACTACTATTATTTTTTGGACCTGATGATGCTGCACCAACTGAGGAAGATCTACCAGAATTTGATCTGGCGATTGTACTCCCACCGGCTCCTCTACCTCTTGGCTGATAAGATACTGTTCTACCATAATCAGGGTAATAACCACCTCCAGGATATCCAGGATAGTAACCACCACCAGCATAAAAGCCATCCCAATAGCCATAGTTATAACCTGACCAATAATTTCCATAATAAGAAGGATAACCCCAGCCGTAATATGGATATCCCCAGTATGGGTTACCATAACCATATGAAAAACCATATCCTAATCCCATTCCAAAACTTAGCGACATATTAGATCCTCCCATTCCACAGCTGTAACATTCATTAGTATAAGAAGAGGAATAATAATCATCGCTTACCCCATTACCATTAAATCTGTTTATACGTGAGGCATAATCAGAATCATAGTATTGGTCAACAAACTCATATTCTCCTGATGAATTTTGACCTAGGGCAGTTCCAGCACCCTCGGAGTATTCAGAAACATATGCCCCTGTTTCTTCAGGTTGCGATATAGTTCCAGAATTATCACTGTCATTACCATGGTTTTGAGCTCTTTCCTGAAAATCATCCCAGTTATACTGAGTAGGATTATTTGATTTTGATGAATAATATGCATCATCAATTGGTAAATTGCTTGTTGAAGAGCATGAAACAATAATTAATGCCATCAGAACAAACATTATATAGCTAAGTGATTTATTTATAGTTTCCATCTTTATGATTTGTTGTGCAATTGTAAACATTGTTTAATTTTGCGGTTCAATAGTTAAAAATACAAAGACTGTACCAAAGTTTAAAAATGGCTAAACAATTAACATCACGAAAGGAAAATTATTCTCAATGGTATAATGATCTAGTTGTAAAAGCTGATCTAGCTGAAAATTCAGCAGTGAGAGGATCAATGGTTATAAAACCCTATGGGTATGCTATTTGGGAGAGGATGCAATCCGTTTTAGATGGCATGTTCAAAGAAACAGGACATCAAAATGCTTACTTTCCCTTATTTATTCCAAAATCTTTTTTTAGTAAGGAAGCCTCACATGTTGAAGGTTTTGCCAAGGAATGTGCCGTTGTAACTCATTACCGTTTAAAAAATGATGAAAACGGCAAGATAATAGTTGATGAAGATGCAAAATTGGAAGAGGAACTGATAGTTAGACCTACTTCAGAAACTATTATTTGGGATACCTATAGAAAATGGATCCAGTCTTACAGAGATTTACCAGTATTAGTAAACCAATGGGCAAATGTTGTTAGATGGGAAATGCGAACTCGTCTATTTCTAAGAACAGCAGAATTTTTGTGGCAAGAAGGGCATACTGCTCATGCAACAAAGGCGGAAGCAATTGAAGAAGCAGAAAAGATGGTAGGGGTTTATGCAACTTTTGCTGAAGAATATATGGCAGTTCCCGTTCTACAAGGAATTAAATCACCAAATGAAAGATTTGCTGGTGCTGTTGAAACATATTGTATTGAAGCTTTGATGCAAGATGGAAAAGCACTTCAGGCAGGAACTTCGCACTTTTTAGGCCAAAATTTCGCAAAGGCATTTGATGTGCAGTATGTTTCAAAAGAAAATAAACAAGAATACGTTTGGGCCACCTCTTGGGGAGTGTCAACACGTTTGATTGGTGCTCTTATAATGTCACACTCTGATGATAATGGTTTGGTATTACCACCTAAGATTGCTCCCATACAAGTTGTAATTGTGCCAATATTTAAGAACTCTGAACAATTGGATGCCATAAGCTCAGAGGTTGTTAAGATTATTGAACAATTAAAATCCAAGGGAATCACAGTTAAGTTTGATGATAGAGATACACACAAACCAGGTTTTAAATTTGCAGAATGGGAGTTAAAAGGAGTTCCTGTGAGATTAGCGATAGGCCCTAGAGACCTTGAAAATAAAACGGTTGAAGTGGCCAGAAGGGATACACTGGAAAAAGAAACTCTTCAGCTAATAGGTATTGCTGATAAAATAGAACACCTGTTGGAACAAATACAGATTAACATATTCCAAAAAGCTCTTTCGTATAGAGAAGATCATACTTATAGTGTAGATAATTGGGAGGAATTTACCAAACGAATCGAAGAAGGTGGTTTTGTGAGAGCTCACTGGGATGGTACATCTGAAACAGAGCAAATAATAAAAGGTAAAACAAAAGCCACAATAAGAGTAATTCCTGTGGATGAGATTAAGGAAGAAGGAAAATGTATTCTTACCGGAAATCATTCAAAGCAAAGAGTAGTATTTGCAAAAGCATACTAATTACATTTTACCAAGGTTTTTTAGACTATTTAAATATTAGTTCATCTTGATTAGATTACCACTACCTAATTTATTTAACTGAATATTAACTGGATCACCTCTGTAATAAATATCCCCTATATTTTCAATGATTACCTCAAGGGTATTATTTGCGTTTAAAAAAATATTGTTACTACTTCTATTATTAGCATAAATGTGACTACAAGATAAATTACTATTATCAATTAATCCAAAGCTTGCAGAATAAACATAGCTTACCCCTGCAAATCCAGCTAAATTAATATCAGCGGTTCCATTATGAATTGCACAAAATAGCTTATCAACATTTATATCCAAATCAATATCTCCAGCACCCTCAAAAACATCTATATTTAGTGAGTCTGCACGAAGAGTGTCTATATTGGTGATATTGCCTATAGACCGGTACGAAATGCTATCAATTTTATTATAATAAACATAAACATTGAGTAGGTTGTCATAATCACGAGCCCAGTCACAAGTATTATCGTTAGATATCTCCAGCAAACCTTGGTCATTTACTGTTGTCTTTATACCCTGTATTAAATTTTCACCAGTCTCAACTCTTACGCCTGAACTATCAGACTTTTGAAGAATAACATTTACATTATCATTAAGAAGCAAGTTATTAAAATCCTCTAGATACCGGAATTCGGTTTTTAACTTCCCTGAAGTAAATTTACAATCCGTTATTACCCCTTTCTGGCATGAAACCAAAAGAGTTATACCAATTAATATTATTAGTGTATTTTTCAATTGTGCTGTATTTCTCTTTTATATATAAATCTAAGCTGATATCCCAATCCAAAACCAACATATTCCGCTTTCCCCAAATGTGCACTGAGAACCATATTAGCAAAAATTTTGTTGCTTATCATATACTTAAGTGTTAGCCGCTGAAAAATATCGCCTTCACTTTTATCCAATGCTTTGGCATATGCACCTAGGTTAAATAAAAATGACACCCGATCCATTACCATTTCATAAGCAATATTAAAACCAATCTTAGTAATCTGACTATTTGGTTCAAAAGTTCCGTTCCTTCTCTCCAATACCATTTTATCTGAACCATCATAGGTTAAATCCATACCGATACCAAATTTACTCTTGTATGATACTCTAGCCATGAGATTTGCAAAAGCTGCAAAAACATAAAAACTATCTCCATATTGTTCGCTCATATCCTTATATGCAAATGCTGAGGCTATCTCAAAGCTTAAATATTTTCTGCCATCAAATTCCCATGTATAAAGCTCAGGTAACACTTTTTTACTTAACAGCTTATTTGGATTACTCAAGTATGTTGAAATACCAATACTCGCAGTAAATAAGTTTATACCATAATTAGGTGTCTTCATTGATCCATTTGAGAAATGGGTTAAACCAGCTCCTGCAGTAATAGTAGCCATTTTTGAAATCATAAGTCGATATTCAGCAAAGAGACTTGCCGCAATATTTAGATGAGAGCCAATTGCAAAATTCTTATAATTGGTAAGCCTATCAAACTTTTTTGTCATATAGCTCACCCCAAGACCAATCTTGAAATTAAGAGAATTTACATCATTTTTTACAATGGGGAAATTTATGGAAGGATAGATAGCATAAGCAGCACCCAGATCATTAAATCCTCCCATTCCTGAATACCAGAAGTTTAATCCAATTAAGGGATAGGCATATTCTGTTTCCCATCTTTTTTTTCCAAAAGTAGCTTTCTCTATATTGATCTCAAAGGCTGGAAAATGAGACTTAAAGATATCCAATTCCAGATGATGACTCATGAACAATCCATACTCTGCTTTGATTCCAACCATTAGGTTACTCCGATTAGATGGTTTAGAAGGTTGCGCAAAAGAACCTAAAAACATTACCATAAATAGGGTTAAGTAAAATATGTGTAAATATGGTCTCAATGAATATTAATATTAGAGATTGGCAAAGGTAATAATGTATGAATTAAGATTTAACAACTGCAGATAAAATTAGATTATATAATTTGAAAGAATGTTATTTTGTTTAGATTTGTTAATATTAAGTCACGTTATTAGTGGTAAAATGAAATCCAAGAGAAAGACATAAAAATACGGGTATAGGTATGCTTGTAAAAAGAGGATTCCATTGCTTAAAATTATCCATAATTGAGTGATTTTTCTCTAAATATATTTTGGAATGCAAGATAGATTAAAGGCCTTTGAAAGGCTATTAAATATAATGGATAATTTAAGGGAAAATTGTCCATGGGATAAGGAACAAACTTTAAAAAGTCTCAGACACCTCACATTGGAAGAAGTTTATGAATTATCTGATTCCATATTGAATGAGGACATGAAATCAATAAAAGGAGAACTTGGTGACCTTATGCTTCACCTAGTTTTTTATTCAAAGATTGCTTCGGAGAGTAATAGTTTTGACATCAGTGATGTATTAAATGAAATATGTGATAAACTAATACATCGTCATCCTCACATTTATGGTGATGAGAAAGCTAAGACAGCAGAAGATGTTCTTAACAAGTGGGAAAAATTAAAGCTAAAGGAAGGTAGAAAGTCTGTATTAGAAGGAGTTCCTTCTTCATTACCCCCGCTCTTAAAGGCATATCGAATTCAAGAAAAAGCAAAAGGTGTTGGATTTGAGTGGGAAAAACGTGAAGAGGTTTGGGACAAAGTAATTGAAGAATTGAATGAATTAAAACGTGAAGTAGAAACAGAGGAAAATACTTTAAAGATGGAAGATGAATTTGGAGATCTTCTTTTCGCTCTAACCAACTATGCAAGATTCGTTGGTATTAATCCCGATGATGCCCTTGAAAGAACAAACAAGAAATTTATTAGTAGATTCCAATATATAGAAACTGAATCTGCCAAGGATGGATTTAACATCCAGGATATGTCCCTTGATGAAATGGAAACTTATTGGCTGAAAGCTAAGTATTTGGAGAATTCAAATGACTAAATACATAATTGATGGTCATTAATTCAAACTACATACGAATAGTTGTTTTAGTAATAACTATAAGCTTTATAAGCACTTTGAATTATGCACAAGTTAATGATTTTAAGAACTATTCATACAAACCAGATAAAGAATACATTACTTCCTATTGGACAGTAACAAAGAATATTGTTACTGGTCCTGCTAGGTGGAATAAAAAAGAATGGATAATAACTGGTAGTATTATTGCTGGAGGAGCATTACTTTACGCCTACGATGATGAAATACGTGATGCGTTTCAGAGAAATAAATCAACAGGATTAGATAATTTTTCAAAGTACGCCATAGAACCCTGGGGCAGTGGATTGTATCCTGCAATTTTATTTGGAGGTTATTACATATACGGATTAGCTGCAAATGATCACAAAGCCAGGCAAATAGCACTTGGTGGAACGCAGGCATTTGTGATGGCAGCAATTTCATCACAGATATTAAAACACATCTTCCATAGGCACAGGCCTAGCCAGGATTCACCCCCCAATCCATATTTATGGGAATGGCCATTTAAAGGTTGGAATTATACATCATTTCCCTCTGGTCATACCACCGCCGCATTTGCAATAGCTGCAATGATGCAACAAGTTTACAAAGACAAATTATGGGTTGGTATTTTATCATATGGTTTAGCAACTGGCGTTGGTTTATCCCGAGTATACGATAATGTTCACTGGTCCTCTGATGTTCTTGTTGGAGCTGCATTGGGTTTTGCAATCGGTCAAAGTGTTTATAAACTGATGATTAAAGAATCAAAGTTGCAAATGGGATTATCTGAAAATGGGGGAATATCGCTGGTATACAAGATTAAATAAAAAGCAATCGTATCAAAATATAAATCGAACTAAGGTTATTTGCCTCTCACCACCTTATCTACTCCTTTCACTTTATTTATTTTGGCCATAAGCTGTTCCAAATGATCATAATCTCTCACGCTTACAGTTACTTTTCCTAAAAACCTTTTCCCAGTTGTTTGAAAGTTGATGGAACGCATATTTACTCTGAGATCATCTGATATAACCTTTGAAATAGAACCCACAACACCCAATTCATCATCACCTGTTATTTTTAAAATTGCTGTAGAAAAAGTCTTATCTCCAGAGGCTATCCATTTAATGTCAAGAATTCTGTATTCATATTTTTCTCGCAGTCTTTTTGCATTTGGACAATTTGTTCTATGAATTGTAATGCCACCAATTGTAGTAATGAAACCAAAAACATTATCACCCTGAATTGGACTACAACATTTTGCCATTCGGTATTCAACATTCTTTAGGTTTTCACCTATGTATAAGATATCCTTACTTGACTTAATATCAGGTTTCTTCTTTATAGGTTTTGAATCATCAGCTATAACCTCTTCCTGCTTTGGTTGCATATCTGAATCAAGATAGTTTTGCAGTACATGCTTTATATCCAACAAATCTATCTTTCCAGTAGCTACCGAATAATAAAGATCAATTCCAGCTTCAAACTTATAGTACTTAACAAGTAAATCAATTAGATCATCGTTACTTCTGATCTTCCAGTTCTTCAACTTACGTAGGAGCATAGACTTACCAATATCAGCTTCCTTGTACATGGATTCCTTAAGGTGTTTTCTTATTCGAGTTCTAGCTTTATCTGTTGTAACAAAAGATAGCCAATCATGTTTTGGAATTTGATTTTTTGTGGTAATTATATCTACTTTATCACCATTTTTTAGAACATATCTAATGGGAACAGCCTTGCTATTAATTCTTGCACCACTGCACTTTGCTCCAATATCAGTATGGATACCAAATGCAAAATCAAGCACTGTGGAACCCATCGGTAATTGCTTTAGGTCGCCCATTGGAGTAAATACAAAAACACTCTCTTGCTTTTTACCACCATTACTCTTGTATGATTTATCATGAAAAATTTGATCGGGATTTTCAAGAATATCTCTAACCTCAGAAAGCCAGTTTTCTGTATCTTTCTTTTTCATTATACCCTTATATTGCCAATGAGCTGCTTGTCCTTTTTCCGCATCCTCATCCATTCTTTCGGTCCTTATTTGAACTTCAATCCATTTCTCATTGTGTCCTTTTACAGTGGTATGAAGTGATTCATATCCACTGGCTTTAGGTGTAGATATCCAATCTCTTAAGCGTTTAGGATTAGGAGTATATATATTGGTAACATGTGAATAAACCTTCCAACATTCTTCCTTTTCACGGTTCTTTTTACAATTAAGTACAATTCTGATGGCAAATAGATCGTAAACCTCCTCAAATGTTACATTTTGACGTATCATTTTCGACCAAATAGAGGGAACAGATTTTGTTCTCCATTTTATTTCAAAGTTAAATTTATTAGCATGAAGTTCTCTTTCTATAGGACGAATAAAATCTTTGATGTATACTTCTCTTTTTCTCTTTGTTTCCCTAATTTTATTGGTAATGTCTTCATAAATATCAGGTTGTTCATAGCGCATAACCCTATCTTCAAGCTCATCTTTGATCTTATATAAACCAAGCCGATGAGCAATGGGAATATAAAGGTATTTAGCCTCACTAATGAAATGCGCTAATTTATCACCCAGTAATTCCAAATGCCTTAAATCGTTTAACCTATGAGATAAACGAATTAAAATTACACGCATATCATCAATCATTGAAAGGAACATGGTCCTAAATTTTTCAGAATGATAGGATATTCGCTTTGTTTGTAGCTGAGATAAACTATTAAAGCCTCTTACTATTTCAGAAACATGTTCTCCAAAATCCTTTTCAACATTATCCAATGAATAATCTGATTTTTTATCTATGCCATGCAGCAAAGCACATATTGCAGATGTTGGGCCAAGTCCGATTTCCTTAACTGCTATTATTGCAACATCTAGGTTATATAGAATAAATGGTTTACCATCACTAGTTGTAAAATCACTATATATATCAGCTGAAATATTAAATGCCTTCTGGACAGATGCCCTATCCTTTGATGCAATTCCATTGTCGAGGACATTTAACAATTCCTCAACCTTAGCAGATATTAAGTTAGTGTATGATTCCATGTAAGGGGCCACTTGAGCCAAATTGCTAAAAGATAATTTGGTGTAGTTATGAGCGAAATATTTTTGAAACTAATTTCAAAGATAGATATTTTTAATTTGCTGACGGAGTTTCAAACTATCAGATATCTAACAATTATTGTTCTATTTTTGCGTTGGCTAATTATAAGATTAGAGTTATGAGAAAAAGTTTTGCAATTACTCTCTTTTTACTATTTATTTTTTGCATAAATGATAGTGTGCACTCTCAAATAATTAAGGGTAAGGCAATACTTGGTATAAACCTAACACAAGTAGAAGGTGATGAAGTAAGCGGGTTCAAAAAACCCGGGCTTCAGATTGGGGCAGGTGCCCTCATTCCCTTTAAAAAGAAGTGGGACGTTAGCATGGAAGTTCTATTTAGTCAAAAAGGAGCTAAAGAGGGGAAACAATATATAGACACAATAGCCACTGGAGAAGTATTAACTGGAGAATATAAACTCAGGTTAAACTATGTGGAGGTTCCATTACTAGTGCATTTCACGGATAAGGATTTCATAACAATTGGAGCTGGATTTTCTTGGGGAAGATTAGTTGGTGTAAAAGAATGGGAGCATGGGAACCTTGTTACCTCTACAACTGTTGAAAATGGTCCATATGATAAAAATGACTTTAGCTATGTTATTGATTTACGTATTAAGATTCTAGGGCCATTAAAATTTGGGTTTAGATATCAAAATTCAATGATGAAAATAAGAACAAGAGAATTTGAAGATTTTGCAGGCAATACATGGTACAGGGATCAGTTTAATAAGTCATTAACATTTAAGCTCGTATACATTTTTAATGAAGAACAAAGCAAATCAAATCAAAATGCCCCTACGCCCTGATGAATAAGTCTCAGTATTGGATAAATAAACTTGAACTACTTCCCCACCCTGAAGGTGGTTATTATAAGGAAACCTATCGTTCAATAATAAATGCGGACAAAAAGTGCTTACCTCACATTTTCAAGGGAAGACGATCATTTTCTACCGCCATTTATTTTATGTTGGAGAAAGAAGATATATCCGTATTTCACAAAATAAAATCAGATGAAATTTGGCATTTCCATGATGGAGCCCCAATGGTTATTTATGTAATTGAAGATGACGGAAAAATAACAGAATTAAATTTGGGTATTTCAGATTTAGAAAACATTTTTCCCCAGGCAGTTGTACCTGCTAATAGATGGTTTGCTGCAAAAAGCAAAGGTGAATATACATTGGTTAGCTGTACAGTTTCTCCAGGTTTTGACTTTAACGACTTTGAAATGGCTGATAAGAAATATCTATTGAAAAAATATCCAGAACACTCAGCCCTAATAGATACATTTACATATTAAGCCAGGCCCCAGCATTGATTTGATGGTAACTAATACTATTGAAATATCAAAATCCCGAACAAATTTCTAATTTTACATTATGGTTTTTTGTCTTGGTGAATCTTTGTTAGATATAATAATTTCATCGCCTGATGATGTTGTGGTAAGGCCAGGTGGAGCAATGTTAAATGCGGCCATCTCAATTGGCAGATGTAATATGAAGGTTGCACTAATATCAGAATTGGGTGATGATGATAGTGCGAATATGATTTTAACTTATCTACAAAATAACAATATAGACACTTCGTTTATAGTATGTTACAATAACAATAAAACATCATTAGCACTTGCCTTTCTTGATGAAAATAAGAAGCCAAAGTACTCGTTTACCAAAAACTATCCGGAGCAACGAACTATTACTGAAAATATTCACCTAACAAATAGTGATATATTATTATTTGGATCAGTATACTCATTGGACAGTCAGATAAGAAAAAACATAAGGGCTCTCCTAGACAAAGCAAAATCAGCAAATACAACAATAATTTATGATCCTAACATAAGGCACTCGCATCACTTGGAAGATTCAAAACTCAATGAAGCTGTCTACGAAAACATAGGTATATCTGATATTATTAAGGGATCGGATGAGGATTTTACAAATATCTTTGGGACATCAGACATTAATGAACAAATAAAGAATATAAGGCTAATAAATACCAATGCATTTATCATAATAACAATGGGTTCGGAGGGAGTTTTAGCGGATTATTCTGGTAACATAATTAGGCTACCAGCAGTAAAAACAGATGTTTTGAGTACAATAGGCGCAGGTGATGCTTTTAATGCTGGTTTGATTAATGGAATATCAACTTTAAACAAATTGGATGGCCAGTATCATAGCAAGATACTTCAGAAAGGATTAGAGTTTTCTGCTTTGGTATGTGCAAGTTTAGATAACAACATTGACATTAAACATTAATCAGCTTTTGGATACCTCAAAGTTTTTATCAAACCTGTTGCCATAACTTTTATTCTATTTTTAATCAATTAAAACCATTAAGATAATATCTTTGCAAAACAAATGCTCGAAAGATGAAAATCCTAATACTAAACGGTCCAAATTTAAACCTCACGGGGCAAAGGGAAACTAAACTTTATGGCACACTGTCATTCGAAGATTACATTGTAGAACTCCGTAAAAGTTTTCCCGAAATAAATATAGATTACCACCAGACAAATGTTGAGGGTGAGCTGATCAATAAAATGCAGAAAGCTGATTTCGATTACAATGCAATAATTTTAAATGCTGGCGCATACACACACACTTCTATTGCCATTGGTGACACCATAAAAGGCATAGAAACACCTGTCGTTGAGGTGCACATTTCAAATATATTCTCCAGAGAAAATTTTAGGCATACAAGCTACATATCTCCCTATTGTATTGGAAGTATTACTGGATTTGGCCTAGATTCATACAGACTTGCGATTGCTTTTTTCCATTCTAAGTAAAATCACGCTTTAAGGAACTGAATTTCATTTTTCTCAGCAAATAGTGATCCACAACAATATTACCCTTGTAAATATTACCCACCTTTTTTCTTATTGTATTTTTTCGTTTCTCACGTATGGATGAATAGTGTTTGTAAAAATATAGATGCGCCCTTATAACAGCGATAAAATCGTTAAAACCTCCCTGAGCTAAGAATTTAAAGGCTGCAATACCATCAAGAAAAAGACGCGATAATAAAATCCGATTAAGATGCTTTCTTGGAAGATTTTTATACAAAAGTATAAGGTTATTCCTAAAGTTTAGGTACGTCTTCCATGCCGATCCAACTGGTAATGTACCACCACCCACATGAAATACTATGGAACTTGGACAGACCATTATTTTATACCCAATACTTTTACTTCGCCAGCAAAAATCAATCTCCTCCATATGAGCGAAGAATTCATCATCAAAACCTCCAATGTTATTAAATAATTCAGTTTTAACAAACATACAAGCACCTGTTGCCCAAAAAACTTCCAGTGTATTATCATACTGCCCGGTATCTTCTTCGAGAGCTAAAAATAAACGACCTCTACAAAATGGATATCCAAATCTATCTATAAACCCACCTGATGCTCCAGCATATTCAAAATGAGTCTTACGGTTATAAGATCTTATTTTTGGCTGAACTGCCCCTATCATTGGATCAGATTTCATCAAATTAATCACTGGTGGTATCCACCCCTTGGTTACCTCAATATCTGAGTTTAATAGAATAAAGTATTCAGCATCTATTTGCTTTAGCGCAAGGTTATAACCAGTAGCAAACCCACCGTTATACTCATTAACTATGACTTTAACCTCTGGAAACCTCTCTGATAGCATCTCTATGGAGCCGTCTGTGGAACAATTATCAGCAACATATATGTCGGCATCATCCTTACTAAATGTAATTACATCTGGCAGAAACTTCTCCAAGTATCTAACACCATTATAGTTTAGTATGACAAGAGCAGGTTTTTTCAATTTTCAATAATTGATACAAAGAGTTAGTGATAATTTTCTTTGAAATTGTGTAACAAAAATAATCTTCTTTTGGTTAATTAAAACTTGATTGAAGTGGTATTTGCAAAGGGTTACCATGGTTGGGTATATGATTGGGTAGCTTTACTTCCCCAAGATGATGGTATAATAGCATCATCAACACTAACGGGATCCCATGTTCGTTTGTAAATAATAGTTTCCCAACGGTAATTATTTAATTCGCCAACTGCATCTGAGTGTATCAGCTGAAAGTCATTTGTTACAACATCATGAGCATAAAAGACGAATTTTTTGTTTTGCTGATCCCCAAGCCTGTAATAATGCCATATTTCATATGGATAGGCCGCAGGTTCAAAGTGATGATCTGATATTACATTTGGTTGCCCATATTGTAAGAAAACTCTACCTCTGTCAGTTCTGTAACCTTCTATTGTAATAGCCTTAAACGAAATATTAGCTTTATTAACTCTTGATAGATATTCTACCCACTCCATCTGAGGATCAAGAGTATTGCGATCCACCCAAAAATTAAGGAAATATCTTTGCATATCTTCGATATCGCCTGCTGAAATCAAACTTTTTGCAAATGCACGCTCAAGATCGGTACTAATAGGATTGAGATATTCAATATACATGCGTAATGTATCGAGATTATCAATATAATCCACAAAAGTATTTTTTGTATCGGTCAGCATTAAATTGGAAAAGTTAAGTTCAGCGGAAGGATTATGTCTTTGAAAGTAAACTTCCTTACTTACCATTAACTCATTGTTTCTATTTCTAGCCTCCATTACTAAAATATAATTACCGCTTGGTAATTCTGCAATATCAAATGAGCTTAAAGTAACAACAACATTATCAGACTGAACACGCCTTCGATTTATATATTTATCAAGTTTTTTATCAACTTCAAATGGACGAATATAAGTAGTTGACAGGAATGCTTCTTCACCCAGTATATCTTTGGAGTTGTAAAGTTCTGAGTAAAAAGTAATTTTATTAACATCCTCCGGATAATAGTTAAAAACATAGGGTGTTAATAAATATCCATTTTTTGATAAGTTTGAAACTTTGTCTGTTTTTTCATAAGAGCTTAAAAGTTCGATATCAGAATAAGCCATTTCGGATTTGGGAAAATTAATTTCAAATTTATCAAGCGAACTCAACTCTTTACCATCTCCGTTTAAATCTTTTAGTTTTATCTCAAGCTCATATTCCCCGTTTGGTAGTCCATATCGTTGAATATCGATTAAATTCTGATTAGGATTTACAGTATCTGTAATAATTGGACTACTTAAATCATATTTAGCAAAATTAATAATTGAATCACCTTTAATAAACATTACTTGAACATTTACTTTACCTTGATAATATCCATCTTCAGTTTGATTATATTTAATACTGCGTCCATTGATTGTAAGATAGGTTTCTATATAGGGTTTATTGCCAGGGGTATCAAATAGCGAATATGTAAGATATGCATTTAAGCCTTGAGATATACCAGCCATATAAATAAAGGAAAGCAAGACAAGTATGGCTATTTTTTTCATGGATACTAATTTTTTGTTACCATTACGCAGAGAAATATCATAATGCAAATTTAGGTTAATTACTTTGCATGTTAAATTTAATTATAAATTTAAAGATGAACATCTCTCAAAATAATAACTAATATTTACTTGATAAATTATTTTCACGTGTTAATTAATAGGTATTTTTATAGGTGTATACAAATGTTCTTAATAGATTAACAGGCTTTTCCATATCACAAATAAGTTGTTTTCGACTAAACTTTTTAGGTTCAAAAACGCCATTATTATTCTTTTCAAGTTTCTCAAATTGATCAATACATACAAAACCTCTATTAACCACTGGCATTATCATGTCGAGAAATCTTACCACGTTCTTGGATTCAAAATTCATTTCAAATGAATACTCAATAAAAAGTTCTATTTGCTTTTTGAATAAGGACCTTAAATCAGAAATTAAGGTTATTGAATTTGGAATAGTGATTACATTACTGCACAAATCCTTGTAAATATCAAAAATATCATTCTCAAGTTGCATTACGACTCCAAGCTGGAAAAGAGCTTTTATTTCAGATAAATCTGGTTTTTTATCAATTCCAAAGCGGAAGTATAAAACAGAATTCCCACCTTTATTTTGAGTTATTTTCCAAAGTCTTTCATATTCAATTCCCCAATTTTGCTGTTCTTTACTATCAAATTGATCATGCATTACTTTTATTGCCTGATCTTTATTTTCTTTTGATAATTTGGCCATATTTAGAGACTGCAGATAATACTCTAACCATAATTTCTCATTGTCGTTTGAAGGTTTCACTGTATCAGGATGATGAACCAAATTTGAGATATAGTCATTGGTTAAGTTAGAATCATCTATAAAGTCATCAAATAATCCGGTAACTATTCCCTGACTGGTTAGCACCATTCGCTCATTAGTATTTAGCCTTTTTCCATGCAAGACTGCAAAGGCTTCACCCAATATGGCAGGAACAGCTAATCCATAATAGCCATATATTTTATTAAAGTCCTTTTCCTTCAGAGAACCATCATTTGCGAGTTCATACTTTAGCAATGAACTTTTAAATCTATCCGTTAGAAACTTCTTTTGAACTCTTAGGTTATTAATCAGCCTAAGGTATATGAAAAGAAAATGAATAATATTTCTGAAAGTGGCCAAATACCTTGAATTTTAATGCAAAATAAGAAGTTTTATGGTATTTCTTAAATAATTAGTAAGAAAGCACAAAAAAACCGGGATTAAATTAATAACCCCGGTTAAAATATTTTATCTAAACATTAGTTAACCATAGTATTAACCAACTTAGCTGCTTCTTCCAATTGAATGGCTGAATGAACTTTTAATCCAGAGTCGTCTATCAGTTTTTTTCCTTCTTCAGCATTTGTTCCTTGCAATCTTACGATAATAGGCACTTTAATATCTCCAATATTCTTATATGCATCAACAATTCCTTGAGCAACTCTATCGCACCTCACTATACCTCCGAATATATTTACCAATATAGCTTCTACTGATTTATCTCTTAAAATGATACGGAAAGCTTCCTCAACTCTTTTAGCATCTGCGGTACCGCCAACATCCAAAAAGTTTGCAGGATTCCCACCTGACATTTTTATCATATCCATTGTAGCCATTGCAAGTCCGGCTCCATTCACCATACATGCAACATTGCCATCAAGTTTTACAAAATTTAAGTCAAAATTACTTGCTTCTACCTCTGTAGGGTCTTCCTCGGAAAGATCTCTCATTTCAGCAATATCCTTGTGACGATACAAAGCATTATTATCAATAACTACCTTTGAGTCGGCAGCGTAAACCTTACCATCTGCAGCTTTAATAACAGGATTTATTTCAAACAATGTACTATCTGAACCAACATAGGCTTTGTATAATGAAACGACGAATTTTGTCATTTGTTTAAATGCAACGCCACTAAGTCCAAGGTTAAAGGCTATTCTTCTTGCCTGAAAACCAGTAAGGCCAACAGTTGGATCTATGATTTCTGTAAAAATTTCCTCTGGGGTCTCCTCAGCTACTTCCTCTATATTCATTCCTCCCCTTGGTGAATACATTACCATATTACGACCAACATCTCTATTCAATAAAATACTCATGTAATATTCTTCAACTTCTTCTGGACCAGGATAATAGATGTTTTGCTCTACTAGCACCTTTCGAACTAGCTTTCCTTCTTTCTTTGTTTGAGGCGTAACCAGCATCATACCAAGTATATTATCAGCAAATTTTCTAACTTCTTTTAAGGTACTTGCTATCTTAACTCCTCCACCTTTTCCTCTTCCACCTGCATGTATTTGAGCCTTTACTGCCCACTTTTTTGATCCTGTTCTTCCCTGAATTTCCTTTGCGGCTTCATAAGCAGCTTCAGGTGAATTAGCAATAATGCCATCTGGCACCATAACACCAAAATCCTTTAAGATTGATTTACCCTGATATTCGTGTAAGTTCATTTTTAGTATGTCTATTTATACTCGTTTTCGGCGCCAAAATTAGCACAATTCTTAGAATGTTTTAAGATTCTTCGAACAAAGTTTTAAGCTTTCTAAAATTTAGATAGAATTTTAAATAAGTTCTATCTTTGTCACTTTATTCGAAAAGCATGGTTACGGCAAAAGATATTGTCAAGTCTTATGGAGATGTAAACGTTTTAACGGGCGTAAACCTCAGTATATCTAAGGGAGAGATTGTCTCCATAGTAGGAAAGTCAGGTGCAGGTAAATCTACCTTACTTCAGATACTTGGAACCATAGAAAATCCCGATGCAGGCAAAGTTGTAATTGACAATACTGATATTCTAAACTTGAGCAGAAAAGAACTTGCTAGTTTTAGAAATAAGAATATTGGCTTTGTATTTCAATTCCACCATTTATTACCAGAGTTTACTGCCTTGGAAAATATTTGTATCCCTGCACTTATTGCCGGAGATAATAAATCAACTGCTGAATCAAAGGCTAATGAACTTCTTGGTTACCTTGAATTATCTAATAGGTCAAATCACAAACCAGATGCAATGTCTGGTGGTGAACAACAAAGGGTTGCAATTGCAAGAGCCCTAATTAATAATCCATCAATCATTCTTGCAGACGAACCTTCGGGTAATCTTGATTCTGGTGCATCCTTAGAGTTGCACAAACTCATATTAAACCTAAGGAAAGAATTAAATCAAACATTCATTATTGTTACCCACAACAAAGATTTGGCTAATATGGCTGATAGAAAGCTAGAGATAGCAGATGGTTTAATATCAAAGTGAAATAATTAATAATTATTTACGTTATCTGATTTGTATCCATTAAATAGACAAATAACAGTCGAAAATTTACTCATGAAGATACCAGCTAATAGGAGCTTACTTTCATCAAAATTTTTGTTGGTAATAACCCTTTTATTCATATTAAACAGTGCCATAGCTCAGCAAGCAACAACTTATGACGAGGCAATTACTTATGGTGATAAAAATATGAAGACATCAAGCCTTCTAGATGCAAAAGCATATTATCAGCAGGCATTAAAATTAAAGCCTGGAGATGATTATGCTAAGACTCAAATCTCTGTTATTGTTGATAAAATGAAAATGGTGATGGCCGTGGAGGATGAATATTACGACATAATTGATTTTGCAGATGAATTATATAATCAAAATAAACTTAGTCAGGCCGTAAGTGAATATAGTAAAGCTCTTAATATCATACCTAATGATGAATATGCTTTATCTCAAATCCGAGAAATAAGAGAATTTGAGTATCGTGAAAAGGAAAAAATTGACAATTTCAATAAATCAATGGAAGCTGGAAAAATATACTTGTCTGATGAAGAATTTGACAGGGCGATTGAACAATTTAAATTTGCTGCAGAAATTTTTCCTTCCAAAGAACTACCAATAACTGAACTTTCAAGAGCTCAAGATTTACAAAAAGAATACGCGCGAAAAGAAGCCTTATTTGATGCAAAATATGAGGAAGCAGAGCGATATCTTCTAATAAAAAATTACTCTAAATCATTAAAGTTATTTAGAGAGGCACAAAAAATAATGCCTGATATCTTAAAAGCTAATGATAAAATAAATCAGCTTGTACCGCTTGCTCAAAAGGAAATAACATTTAATGTACTCATAGAGAATGCCGATGAGTATTATATTTCCCAGGATTTTATATCAGCACAACGAGAGTATATGGCTGCCTCTGAAGTATGGCCTGAGAAAAACTATCCCAGTGATATGATACTTAAGATAAATGAAAAGCTTGAGAGCGAAAAACAAGATATTGATAACAACTTTAATAACTATGTTCTTAGTGGAGACAGTTTGATGACATCCAAGGAATATGCTCTTGCTCTGGGGAAATACAACCTAGCTCTAAATCTAAAACCAGATAACTCTTATCCCAAAGAGAAGATAGCAGAGATTGAGGAGATTTACGCAGAAAACAAGAAGGCATTTGAGATGAATTACAGCAAAATGATTGCAAGTGCTGATAGTGCATTCTCCAAAGGAGCTTATGCCTATGCAAAATTAAGTTATGAAACAGCTCTTGAACTTAAACCAGAGGATAGTTATCCGCGAGAAAAACTTACAGAATTAGAAGACTTAGAATCTCAGATAGCTGCACAACAGAAAATTAATGATGATTACAATAAATTGATTAGCCAAGCAGACGACTTGTTCAAATCTGGCAATTATGATATGGCAATTTCAAAGTACAGTGAAGCTCAACTAATTAAATCCATTGAGAATTATCCGGCAGATCAAATAGTGAAAATAACTGGTTTGTTAGCCAATGCAGAAAAGCAGAGGAAATTAGATGAAAAATATAACGAGTTAATTACTGTTGCCTTCCAGCAGTTTAATCAGGATAAATTAGCAGATTCAAAAAAATCATACCTCAATGCCTCTGAGCTTAAACCAATGGAAAACCTGCCCAAGTTACAAATTGCATCAATTGACAGTATGATTACCATACGTCAAAAGGAAGCTGAAGTCAGAAAGAAGTATGATGTTCTAGTCTCCAAAGGAGATGAATACAAATTATCCAAGGAGTACCAAAATGCATTGAACTCATATAACGAAGCTTTGCTTCTAATTCCTGGCGAAAGTATAGCTCTTTCCAAAAAGAAAGAAGTTGAAACTATTCAAGTTAATATTAGACGAGAAGCTGAACGTAAAAGATCTTATGACGATGCCATCACCAAAGGTGATAAACTTTTTGCAGAAGGTAGTTATGAATTATCAAAAATTGAATTTGAAAGAGCATCCAAGTTATACTCAGATAAGGATTACCCTCGTCAAAGACTTGATGATATATCAAAGGAACTTGAAAGAGTTGCTGCTGAAAAAGAGGAAAGGTATTTAAATTCTATTGCTGAAGCTGATGTGTTTTACGATAGAGCTGAATACGAATATGCATTGGAAAAATATGTGCTTGCAAAAAGTATTAAGCCTGATGCTTCATATCCTCAAAAGAGAATAACAGAATGTGATAAATACATTGCAGAGAGAAAAGCTCTGCTCATGGAGGATTATAAAATAGCTATCGCAGAAGCAGAAAAATTTTACAATGGCAAAATTTATGATAAAGCAATCCTAGCTTTTAGAAAAGCTCATCAAATTCTACCATCGGAAACCTATCCCGATGAAATGATAAATCAGATAACTAAATTCATTGAAGAAAATTCAATTGTTGACATTATTAATGCCGTTGATACAATATTTATGGGTTCAACTGATAAATTAGCTTTTAACCCTGTTAAAATAAGTGTTAGAAAAAGTAACTATATTTTCCTCAAAGTAAAAAACCTAAGTGATAAAGCAACAAAATTGATATTTAGCTATGGTAGTGATGGTAGCAAAAATGGAGGCTTTGTTGTCCAAGTGATAGAAAGTAACGATTATAATGATTACATAGTTAGAGTTGGCAATCAATACAAGTGGTTTTCCGAAGATAATAACTGGTTAACAATACATCCAGAAAATGGAGATGTCGAGATTTCTATGTTGCGTATATCAAAGGGTTACTAATTAAACCAGATGACAAATGATGAAGGAAAAAGAATTAAACCTTAAAATAGAAAAGCTGATTAAACAGCTCACTAATAATCCTGATAATACCAAATTACTTCATGAAAGAGCTGAGATTTATACTAGCCTTCAACAACATGGAAAAGCAATAAACGACTACCTTACTATTTTGAAAATAAATCCAAAGGACAAAATTGCAGATGCAAAACTTGATTTATTACGGTCAATAATAAAATATTCTAATATAGACATTTACGCAAGTCCAAATACGAATATGGATCCATGGATGGACTGATTTATTATGACTTAATAAATCATTACTGTACAATTATTTTTTTAAAATACTGATTATTACCAACAGATAAACTAACTAGATATATTCCTGGATTCAAACCACCAACAATCATTCTAGAACCAGATAATCTCATTGATTCAAATTCAATCCGCTGTCCAACTAGATTATAAATACTTACATTAACATTATCCGAATACGAAATGTTTTTAAAATGAAAATTGATGTTGCCTTTGGAAGGGTTTGGAAAAATTGAAACCGGCATCACCCTAGTACTTTCGGTGCCTACAATTATATTAGGATCAAAAACTGCAGTCTTTAAAATCCAATTATCCGGATCTAACTCCATACTCACAACCTCCATATCAAAATTTATGGAATATAATTCATGGATCTCGCTATTAATTACTGTAATTGTTGTGTCGGTATCATCAGCAAACGTAAATAAAAGTTTTATGGGCATCTCAAATACTTCCCGCCATCCGATTAATCCCTGATTCTGATTAATAACAACCTCAGCTTTGTTATTAACTTCATCATACTTATAGTTATAGTAATACATGGGATATCTTTCATCATAAATCCATTGGTCAAAGAAATATCCCAAATCAAACCCACTTACGTTCTCGGATATATTCTGAAACTGCTCAGTTGTTGCCAGTTTATATTTTAAATCATCGTTGGTGGCATAATCATAGATTATATCAAAAAATATGCTATCGCCAACAACTCCTCTGAGCATATGCAAAACATAAGCACCTTTATTATAAATAATAGGCTGAAATACAGTAAATGGATTACTTACATCATCAAGGTAAACGGTCCCTCCTTCGTAATACTCAAAATTCTCAATGTATTCTTTATAATTATTGTTTTTATGCCCACTATAAAGTGCCTCTGCATATGTTGCAAAACCTTCATTTAGCCATCCATGATGCCATGTATTGCATGTAATCATATCTGCAAACCACATGTGTGCCAATTCATGAATTGAAACATAAAACCATCCTAAACCCATGTTATTTGTTATGGAATTTGTTTGATTTTCTATTGCCCCATAAAAACCTAGTTGAGTCATCCCATATTTTTCATCCTTGAAAGGATAGGGTCCAAAGATTGTTGTAAAATAGTCAATAGCATCCGGAATATCTTCAACACCTATCTCAGCATCTTCAATATGAGATTCAAACACATAATAATCCAAAGGAAAATTATATCCATCGCCAACATAAACATCATTAAACTCCCTATAATTAGAAATAGCTACCATAACATAATAAGGAACAATTGGATATTTGTGCTTCCACTCAAATTTCTTTTTATCTCCCAAATCAATTATTGTATCAAGTATACCATTTGATATGGCAGCAACAGGAATCTGATTAATCAATGTGTCTTTGACTATAATACTAACAAATACAGAATCAGCTTTGTCCTGAGTACCATCCTTACATGGCCACCATGTATGCGCTAAGTAAGGTGTGGATAAACTGGCAATAATCAACTCATTATTATCATGAGTTTCATATCTCAACCCTTTATAGCCACCTGCTAATTCAGGAATACCATGATAATAAATTGAAAGGTCCAAATAATCACCATTATTTACTGATGTGCCTAAATTTATGGTAATAACATTATCTTCAAATAAATAGGAAGAAGATGGCTCTGATATACTATCTATTATATATGAATCAAGTAGGTCTAACCTAAATGAAGTAAGACTATCCTTAAGGGATATAAGTCCAACATCTACCATACCTGAAATGTGAGGTGAATCTAGTGATATCTCAACTTCCAATGAATAATTTATGATATTTATTGATGTATCATTTGACAAATTTGCTCCATTTTTATCATAATATTTCATTGTGCTCACATCATTCTTATGCGGGTTTATGCGCTGTGAATTAGCAGTAAAACATGATAAGATGATAATCACTGTAATATATAAATGGGTTCCTTTGCTCATATAATGCATAAATTTTAAGATATTCAACAAATATAAAGGTCAATAAACTGTAAAAATACCCATATTTATCGTGGTTTTATTAAATTCCTTCTCTGACATGAGATATTACATATGAGTAATTATTTAAATCATTGTAAGTTGAATGTTTCAATCCCAAGAAAGGTAGTTAATTTTACTAAATTTGGAATCAAAATATTAATAGTAAATTTAGATGAAAATACTATCGGTAGACAAGATACGAGATGCTGACGCGTACACAATTAAACATGAACCAATTTCATCTTTAGATTTGATGGAAAGGGCATCTGAAAAATTGTTCATGTGGGTTTGCGAACATGTTGACAATAAAAAATCAATTGAAATTTTCGTAGGCCTTGGAAATAATGGTGGAGATGGCCTAGCTCTTGGTAGAATGTTAATGAATGAAGGATATGAGGTATCTATAAATGTTTTAAGGTATTCTGATAATATCACGGATGATTTTCAAATTAATTATGACCGCCTATTAGATTTAGATAAGCATGTAGTTAAAAATATTTCAAGTTTGGATGAATTTAATGCTGTAGATGAAAATACAGTAATTATTGATGCCATATTTGGATCTGGATTAAGCAGACCAGTAATAGGGTTTACTGGCAAAATAATAAATGAAATTAACAAGAGTAAGTCAATTGTCATCGCCATTGATATTCCAAGTGGTTTATTTTCAGATGTTACTTCGAAAAATAATGGAGGAGCAATTATTAATGCAGATTACACACTTTCATTTCAATTCCCTAAAATTGCATTTCTTGTGCCAGAAAATGACTTACATGTTGGCCAGTGGAATATCCTAGATATTGGTTTGCACCATGACTTCATAAACTCAACAATAACAAGCAACCATTACGTTATAAATGAAGATGTGGTTCACACCTTAAAAACCAGACCTAAATTCTCACATAAAGGAACATTTGGTCACGCTCTTATAATTGCCGGAAGTTTTGGTAAAATGGGAGCTGCCATTTTATGTTCCAGAGCATGTTTAAAATCAGGTGTCGGATTGTTACACACACATATCCCTAGATCAGGAATTACAGCCTTACAATCTTCAACACCAGAAACAATGTTAAGTATTGATAATGATGAAAATTATTTTTCTGAGGTCCCCGATTTAAATTCATTTAATGCAATTGCCATTGGTCCTGGAATTGGACAAAATGAACAAACTCTGAAAGCATTAAAATTACTTATTCAAAATAGTAATAGTCCTATGGTACTTGATGCAGATGCACTAAATATACTTTCTAACAATCCAACATGGCTTGCATTTCTTCCACAGTCAAGTATCCTTACTCCTCACCCAAAGGAGTTTGAGCGAATTGTAGGTGGCTGGAATAATGATTTTGAGTGTTTGGATAAACAGAAAGCACTTGCCCAAAAGCACAGTATATATGTCGTGCTTAAAGGAGCTAATACAAGTATTTGTTTTCCCGATGGTCAAATATTTTTTAACTCCACTGGTAATCCAGGAATGGCAACAGCAGGCAGTGGTGATGTATTAACAGGTATTATTACTGGATTATTGGCATCTGGATATTCACCTGCAGTTTCGAGTGTTATGGGCGTATATTTGCATGGATTGGCAGGTGATTTAAGTGCAGTTGAAAATGGCATGGAAGCAACAACCGCTGGGGATATAATTGAAAACTTAGGTAAAGCATTCTTAGATCTAAAAAGCTAACCCAGAATTAACTTAAAACCATAGTTGCTGATTAGTAAACATAGGGTATCAACCTCCAGCTCTTCTTCTGGTAATCTAAATATTTTGGAAAGCTGATAATTAGGAGGGCTTCTTCATATTTTATTTTGGCGAATAGTGTTACGATCAGGGTTAAAAAAATAATGCCTCTAAACCATGTGAAATAGTCTACTATTAATGGAATTACTGCTATTATTAGCGCTAAGTACATTGGATGACGTACGAACTTGTAAATACCTGATGTAACAAGATGAGCACCATCTTTAACCATTGGAGTAATGTTCATATTTGTAATTTTCATTGTATAAATGGCATGTATACCTAAAAATATCCCTGCACATTCAATTAACAATCCTGAAACTGTGGAGCTTACTATTGGGGCGGTTAAAGCAATTATGATTAAAGATAAGAACTGTAGAACAACTAAAAAATATGGATAACTATTACTTGGATGCATGTTGGAAAGTATTAAAATGTTGACTTTGGATAAGATTCCATTTGCAAGTAGAGAGAAAGTCAAGATCCAAAGTCAACAAGCAAATTTAACAATAAGTATTGATAACATTGTAGTCTAATTTTATTTATTTTTATGTGTTTTAAAAATCTATATACGGAATACGTTTTACTATATTTATTAAAAATATGAATATGGAACCATTCTAAAATTAGATTCTCATACATTTGTATTGAAATACAATAAAACCGATATGGAAAAAATAGGATTGGCGGGCAATTATGCTTCGGGTGTAAAATCAGATTGCTTGGTTCATTTTGAATCTACAAAGAGTGGTGGTATACAAATTGAAATCAATAGCAAAGTAAAGGCAATGTTTGGGATCTCCATGGAGAAACTTGCCAATGAAATACTTGACTATTTTGGAATTGAAAATGCAATCCTTAAAATTGACGATACTGGAGCCGTTGAATTTGTGCTAGCAGCAAGAATTGAAGCAGCCATAAAAAAAGTTATTCCCAGCAATAACGAATTTCTCCTGGAAATGTTGGATGAAAATAAAACCGCTACCAAAAAGGATGATTTTAGATTTTCTAGACTATATCTGCCTGGAAATACACCAAAATTAATGCTAAACGCAGGTATACATAAGCCAAATGCATTAATATTAGATTTGGAAGATGCCGTGGCACCAAATAAAAAAGATGAAGCTAGGTTTGTGGTTAGGAATGCTCTCCGAGGTTTAGATTTCCATGGTGCTGAGAGAATGGTACGAATAAACCAAATACCTAACGGACTTGATGATCTTGAATTTATTGTACCACACTTTGTTAACCTTATCCTAATCCCAAAATGTGAAAGCGCCAAGGATATTATATCCGTCAACCAGCGAATAGATAAGATAAAGAAAAGAGAAAAATTAAACCATGACATATGGTTAATGCCTATAATAGAAAGTGCTAAAGGTGTTATGAATGCATATGAAATTGTAAAAGCCGCTGATAATATTTCATCTATGGCAATAGGTTTGGAAGATTATACAGCAGACATAGGAACTCTACGAACAAAATCTGGCACTGAATCTTTATTTGCACGCAATATGATTGTAACTGCATCCATTGCTGCAGGTGTTCAGCCCATAGATTCTGTTTTTTCAGATATAAGTGATATGAAAGGACTTGCCGAGAATGTTAAAGTTTCCAAGAATTTGGGCTTTTCCGGGATGGGATGCATCCACCCTCGACAAATAAGAGTAATTCATGAAAATTTTGCGCCTGACAATTTAGAAATAGAAAAAGCCAAAGGAATAGTTATTGCCTTTAATGATGCAAAGAAAAAAGGCCTTGGTGTTGTTTCCATGGGTTCTAAAATGATTGATGCCCCCGTTGTAAAGAGAGCATTAAACACTATTACTGCAGCAATAAATACAGGTAAATTACAAGCCGATTGGATGGATAATTAATCTAATTCCATATTTAACAAAACAAAAATGAAGAAATACGATAAATTAGTGAAGAATGCTGCGGGTAGAATGGTACCAACAATTATTAATGGAGAAAACCACATACCATTTCAAGGCGTAGGAAAATATAATCCAACTGGAAGAAGATACGGTCCAAAGATTCCAACATGTAATGACTTCCCTGATGGAAATAAGGAAGTTAGCACATTAAAAGAGGCCCTAATAAATGCGGGTATAAAGGATGGAATGACAATATCATCACATCATCATTTTAGAAATGGAGACCTAATTGCAAAGCAAGTATTTGATATTGCACATGACCTTGGCATAAAAAATTTAAGATGGTTTCCCTCTGCCTCCTTTCCATGCCAGGAAGAATTAATAAAATATTTGGAGGATGGCACCATAAATAGGATTGAAGGAAGCATGAATGGTCCTTTAGGTAAATTTACTTCGGAAGGAAAGATGAAAGGTCTCAGCATACTTAGGTCGCATGGAGGTAGATATCAGGCCGTTCAGGATGGTGAGGTCAAAATTGATATAGCAATTATTGCAGCTCCTACTGCGGATACATTTGGTAATGCAAATGGTGTTAATGGGGATGCAGCTTGTGGATTACTAGGGTTTGCCTTGGCCGATTCACAATACGCAGAAAAGGTAATTGTTGTTACCGACAATCTAGTTCCCTTTCCGTGCATTCCATGGCAAATTCAAGGAAATTATGTGGATTTTGTTGTAAAAGTTGATAAGGTAGGGTTACCTGAGAAAATTATTTCTGGCACAACACAGATAACAAAAAGCCCAGATAGACTTTTAATAGCCGAAATAACTGCAGATTTTTGCGAAAAAACAGGTTTAATTTATGATGGATTTTCATATCAGGCAGGAGCTGGAGGCACGGCATTATCAATTGGGAATTATTTTGGTGATATCCTAAGAAAAAACAATTGGAAAGCAAGATTCATAAGAGCTGGCAGCAATCAATATCCCGTTGAACTCCTGGAAGAAGGTTTAGTTGAATACATCTTGGACGGTCAAACATTTGATTTAGAGGGGGTGAGATCTATGAGAGAAAATCCAAATCATGTTAATACCTCACCTTTTACTTCGTATAATTTTCATAGCAAGGGTAATTTTGCTCAACTTGTTGATATTGTTGTGCTTGGAGCAACAGAAATAGACGTAGATTTTAATGCTAATGTTGTAACACATTCCGATGGTTATCTTCTACATGGTATCGGTGGATGGCAAAACTGTTTGGCGGCAAAAACTACCATAATGCCAATTCCACTATTTAGAGATAGAATTCCCGTAATTAGAGATAGAGTAACAACCCTGTGTGCTCCGGGAGAATTAATAGATGTAATTGTAACGGAAAGAGGAATTGCCATAAATCCTCTTCGTAAAGATTTAATTCAAAAAGCAAGGGTATCAGGAATTGAACTAAAGACAATCTATCAGCTAAAAGAAGAGGCTGAAAAAATATGTGGTGTACCTGAAGAAGTAAAACTTAGTGATGAAATCGTGTCTGTTATTAAATGGGTAGATGGAACAGTTATTGATTCGGTTAAAAAGGTGATAACAGAATAATTTTTATTCCATATTTTTAGCAAAAAAGCACGAGGAAATACTATTTTAAAGTAGAGGTAATATTTGTTTTTTTGGAGTTGATTACAAAGAAAAATACACAAATTAAATAGGGTTCTTCAACATTAACTTTTTGGAAGCAAAATTCGGATAAAACAGCAATGATTTTTGCATATTTATACAATTGATTTTCAGGCTATTAAATTGCATCTGTCATGGTTGATTTAGAAGGTAATAAAATGTAGTATTTTTTTGTGTAAAAATGTATTTCCGTAAGGTATATTATCTACTTTTGCCTTGTTAATTAAATAACAACAAACTAATTAAATTTACGGATATGGATCTGAATAAAATAATGAATGATCTAGAGAAAAAACATCCTGGAGAGGTTGAATATTTGCAGGCTGTTCGTGAGGTGCTTGAATCAATAGAGGATGTAGTAAATGAAAATCCTCATTTTGAATCGGCAGGAATTATTGAAAGGCTAATTGAACCTGACCGTGTACTTACATTCAAGGTGCAATGGGTAGATGATAACGGGAAAGTACATATAAATTTGGGTTATAGAGTTCAATTTAACAACTCCATTGGTCCTTATAAAGGTGGTCTAAGATTTCACCCAAGTGTTAATTTAAGTATTCTGAAATTCTTAGGCTTTGAACAAATATTTAAAAATTCACTTACTACACTCCCTATGGGAGGGGGAAAAGGTGGTTCCGATTTCAACCCCAAAGGGAAATCTGACTCCGAAATAATGAGATTTTGTCAAGCATTTATGCTTGAGTTATGGAGGTTAATTGGTCCAAATACTGATGTGCCAGCAGGTGACATAGGTGTTGGTGGAAAAGAAATAGGCTATATGTATGGGATGTACAAGAAACTAGCAAGAGAGAATACTGGAGTACTAACAGGTAAAGGATTAAATTGGGGGGGATCCCTAATTCGTCCTGAAGCAACAGGTTTTGGGACTGTGTACTTTGCAAAAGAAATGTTAGCTACAATAGGAGAAACATTTAAGGGAAAAATTGTTGCAGTTTCTGGATTTGGAAATGTTGCCTGGGGTGCGACTTTAAAGGTTGTAGAGCTTGGTGGAAAAGTTGTTACACTTTCAGGGCCTGACGGATATATTCATGATCCAGAAGGTATAACAGGTGAAAAGATAGATTATATGCTTGAGCTTCGCGCTTCAAATCAAGATATCGTTGCTCCGTATGCAAAGGAATTTCCGGAGGCTACATTTTATCCAGATGCAAAACCATGGGAAGTCAAAGTTGATGTTGCTCTGCCTTGTGCAACACAAAATGAACTCGGTGAAGAGGATGCAAAGAAACTTATTGAAAATGGATGCGTATGTATTGCTGAAGGTGCAAACATGCCATCCACCCCCGAAGCCATTGACATATTCCAAAACAATCGTGTTTTATTTGGGCCTGGTAAAGCTGCAAATGCCGGTGGTGTTGCCACTTCAGGTTTAGAAATGACGCAAAATGCAATGAAACTTGCCTGGACTCGTGAAGAGGTAGACGAAAAACTACATCACATAATGATAAGTATACATAATGCGTGTGTTCAGTATGGAGAAAGAGAAGATGAAACCATAGATTATGTTAAAGGTGCAAATGTTGCTGGATTCCTCAAGGTTGCCAATTCAATGCTTGACCAAGGAATAGCATAGTAATAATATATTTTATTCTAAGCCTCCTTTGGAACCAAAGAAGGCTTTTCCATTTTAATATGTTAGTTAATTAAACATATGATTATTGTTCAGTCTACATTTTTATCTATTTTTATTCGCTAACAAAAAATAATATTTGGCAAACAAATAAACGGGATGGAAATTAATTATCCATGGGGCCATAAACGTAGATACAATTCATACTCCGAATATTTTAAAAAGAAATTTGGTGAAAGAGTTCAAAAAATAAGCGTTGATGCAGGTTTTACCTGTCCTAATAGGGATGGTAAAGTTGCGAGAGGTGGCTGTACATATTGTAATAATAATGCATTTAACCCCTCCTATTGCGACCCTGAAAAACCCATCAACCACCAAGTTCTTGAGGGTATTCAATTTCATAAAGTTAGATATCGAAGGGCAAATTCGTATTTGGTATACTTTCAGCCATACTCTAATACTTATGCACCCCTTGAAAAATTAAAAGTACTCTATGAAAATGCCCTTAGGCAACCCGGTGTAATAGGTTTGGTATTGGGAACTAGACCAGATTGTATCGATGATGAAAAACTAGAATACCTAAAGAAACTATCACAGGATTATTATATCATAATTGAATATGGAGTTGAAAGTATTTATAACAAAACTCTAGAAAGAATCAACAGATGGCACACTTATGAACAATCCAAAGAGGCAATTGAAAAAACAAAAGAATATGGTATAAATATAGGTGCCCATTTTATTTTTGGGCTTCCTGGTGATTCAAATGATTTAATTATGGAGTCGGTAAAAGAGATCTCTACATTACCTCTTACTGCAATTAAGTTTCATCAACTTCAAATAGTTGAAGGAACAAAAATGGCCATGGACTATAAGAGAAACCCCAACGATTATAAATTATTTGGCTTTGAAGAATATGTAAATTTTATCGTTGATTTCTCAGAAAAACTAAACCCAGAATTTATAATTGAACGTTTCGCCGGGGAGGTGCCCCCAAGATATCAGGCAGGACCAGGATGGGGGTTAATTAGAAATGATCAAATAAATCGCACCATAGAAAAAGAATTTGAAGATAGAGACTCATGGCAAGGCAAGTATTTTATTGGTGATTAGATATTATCTATTCTGGAAAATCAAATTTCTTTATTTTTCTTCTTAAAATGACCTAGTACCTCATCGAGAGCTATTTTAAACCATTCTGTATATTCTTTGGGATTATCCTCAATATCACTAACTAGCCAATTTAGATTAACATACTTCCAGGATTCTACTTCTTCCCTATTTATTATTGGTTTATTATCCGAAACTCCGATGAATACATGATCCAATTCGTGTTCAATCAAACCCTGCCCCACATCAGCCTTATATATAAATGAAAATGCTTCCTGAAATTCACAATCCATTCCCATCTCCTCAACAATACGCCTATGGGCTGCATCTATTGTTTTTTCTCCTTCACGTGGATGACTGCATACCGTGTTTGTCCACAGAAGTGGGGAATGGTACTTATTAGATGCACGCTGCTGAAGCAATAAATCTCCATCTGAATTAAATATAAAAACAGAGAATGCTCGATGCAGTGCAGCATTAATGTGAGCCTCCATTTTCTCCATTGTACCCAGAGGATTATCATCCTTGTCAACTAATATGACATATTCATCAATCATCAATATTTTTTTACAAACCTAATATATGTATTAACCTAAATAACATTTTGTTATTAAAAAAGTGTTAAATATTCATTTTAATTAATTTTTTGTTTAACTTCAATTATACTCGGCCTAACAGTCAAAGAGGTTGGAATATATTTTGGAATCGTACTAATGGTCGGTGCAGCGTTAACCACGGTGTATCTATTCAGCATTGAACCTATATCTTGCAAAGATCAATCAAATCTTAAAATAATATACTTTTAAGTAAAAATAAACGTTATGGGCTAGGAGCAGTTAATGTGTTTTAACGAAATAAAAGTATCCTGCAAAATAATTAACTGACTATCTGATTGTTATAAGCTACGAAATAAAGTGTAAAAACATTGTTTTATTTAAAATTTGTTTTTATTTTTGCAGCCCAAAATTTTGAGTAAAAGAAACAACGTATGTATTTAAGTACTGAAGAGAAAAAAGAAATTTTTGAAAAATATGGTAAAAGCAGTTCCGATACAGGATCAGCCGAAGGACAAATAGCCCTATTTACCTATAGAATAAAACACCTAACAGGTCATCTTAAAGAAAACAAAAAAGATGTTTTCACACAGAGATCGTTGATAAGACTTGTGGGTAAAAGAAGAAGGCTGCTTGATTATCTTAAAGAAAAAGATATTGAAAGATATCGTGCTATTATCAAGCAATTAAGTCTAAGAAAATAATTTGACATTACAACTTATGCATGAAAAGGCAATTTATCGATTGCCTTTTTTTGTATTTATGTAATCACACTTTTTTAAATACACTGAACATGTCAATTAAACCTATTTCGCAATCCTTTGAACTTTCCGACGGAAGATCTGTAACAATTGAAACTGGCAAGCTTGCAAAGCAAGCCGACGGATCAGTTGTTGTAAAAATGGGCAAAACAATGCTTATGGCAACTGTGGTTGCAGCTCCTGAAGCAAGAGAAGATGTAGACTTTCTACCACTAAGTGTTGACTACAAAGAAAAATATGCCGCAGCGGGTAAGTTTCCAGGTGGTTTCTTTAAACGTGAAGCAAGGCCATCAGAATATGAAATTCTTATTTGTAGATTAATAGATAGGGCTCTAAGGCCTCTGTTTCCTGATGATTTTCACGCAGAAACACAAATGCTTGTTCAGTTAATTTCTGTGGAAGAAGATGTTTCTCCGGATGCACTTGCAGCATTAGCAGCATCATCCGCTTTAATGGTAAGCGATATCCCTTTCAATGGACCCATATCAGAGGTACGTGTAGCAAGGGTGAATGGGGAGTTTGTTATAAACCCATCAATTTCTCAGCAAGAAGAAGCTGATATTGAACTTATAGTTGCCGCTTCACTTGAAAACATAATGATGGTTGAAGGTGAGATGGAAGAAGTTAGCGAAGCAGAAATGCTTTCTGCCATACAGGTAGCCCATGAAGCTATCAAAATACAATGTCAGGCACAAATTGATCTCGCAGCGAAAGTTGAAAAGGCATCAACAAAACGAGAATATTGTCATGAAGTTAATGATGATGATTTACGCAAACAAGTAAAAGAAGCTACCTATCAAAAATGTTATGACATCAGTAAAGCTGGTAATGCAGATAAACATTTCCGCTCCAGTTCATTTAGAGCAGTTCGTGATGAATTTCTAGAAACATTTGACGAAGAGAAGAGAAATGAGGTAAAAAATCTTGTTAAAAGATACTTCCATGATGTTGAGAAGGAAGCTGTAAGAGATGCAATGATTGCAGAAAACATAAGATTAGACGGTAGAAAAATGGATGAAATTCGTCCTATTTGGACAGAAGTTGATTATTTACCATCAGCTCATGGTTCAGCAATATTCACAAGGGGTGAAACACAATCATTGGTTTCTGTAACATTAGGAAGTAAGCTTGATGAACAAAAGATAGATGGTGCTGTAATCTCTGGTAAACGAAATTTTCTACTTCATTACAATTTCCCTCCATTCTCAACGGGTGAGGTTAAGCGTATGATGGGAGTAAGTCGTCGTGAGGTGGGTCATGGAAACCTAGCTGAACGAGCACTTAAATATGTTATTCCAAAAGGTGAAGATAATCCATATACCATAAGAGTCGTTTCTGACATATTGGAATCTAACGGTTCGTCATCAATGGCATCTGTTTGTGGTGGAACCCTTGCATTAATGGATGCAGGTATAAATATTTCCAAACCTGTAGCTGGTATAGCAATGGGACTTATTTCCGATTACAACTCTGATAAATACGTTGTGCTTTCAGACATTTTGGGTGATGAAGATCACCTAGGTGATATGGATTTTAAGGTTACCGGAACCATGGATGGAATTACTGCATGTCAAATGGACATAAAAGTTGATGGTCTTTCATACGAGATACTTGAGCAAGCTCTAGATCAAGCTCGTAACGGAAGAATACACATACTAAATGAAATGGCCAAAACACTTGATGCTCCTCGCAAAGACTACAAGGATAATGCACCTCGTATTGAAAAAATGGTCATTGAGAAAGAATTCATTGGAGCAGTTATTGGACCTGGAGGAAAAGTAATTCAAGAAATCCAAGCTGAAACTGGTGCTACTATAGTTATCGAAGAAGTTGATGAAAAAGGTGTAATAGATATTATGGCTGACAATAAGGCCACCATTGAAGCAGCAAAAGACTGGATTAAAGGAATAGTAGCCGTACCTGAGGTTAACGAGGTTTATCTTGGAACGGTAAAAAGTATAGTTGCATTTGGTGCTTTTGTTGAGATACTTCCTGGAAAAGATGGTTTACTTCATATTTCAGAGATTGATCATAAACGAATTAATAATGTTGAAGATGTTCTCAAACAAGGTGATAAAATTAAAGTTAAACTTATAGAGGTTGATAGAAGATCAGGTAAACTAAAATTATCACGTAAAGCACTTATTCCAAAACCCGAACGTAAAGAGGAAAACTAAAAGTAACCTTTGAAACACATATTCGTATAAGGTTAGATATTGACTAAAGAAAAAGTTTAAAAGACAATGAGGCAACTTAAGATAACCAAGCAAGTAACCAACCGCGAAACTGCATCACTTGATAAATATTTGCAAGAGATCGGTAAGGTCGATTTGATTACAGCCGAACAAGAAGTAGAACTTGCTCGTCGTATCAAGCAAGGTGATCGTATTGCTCTTGAGAAACTAACTAAAGCTAATCTGCGTTTTGTGGTTTCAGTATCAAAACAATATCAAAATCAAGGTCTTAGCTTACCCGATTTAATTAATGAGGGAAACCTAGGATTAATTAAAGCTGCACAAAGATTTGATGAAACTCGTGGTTTCAAATTTATTTCCTATGCTGTTTGGTGGATTCGTCAATCTATTCTTCAAGCTCTTGCAGAGCAGTCTAGGATTGTAAGGTTGCCATTGAATAAGATTGGATCAATAAATAAAATTAACAAAGCAGCTGCAAGGCTAGAACAATCATTTGAAAGGGAACCAAATCAAAAAGAGATTGCTGGTGAACTTGAAATGACAGAAAACGAAGTTAAGGAGTCGCAACGTAATGCCGGACGACATGTATCAATGGATGCTCCCCTAATTCAAGATGAAGACAATACGATGTATGACGTTCTTCGCAGCGATGAGGGCCCAACACCAGAAACAGGTCTACTATATGAATCTTTACGAAAAGAGATTGACCGTGCAGTGCAAACCTTAACTCAACGTGAAGCAGATGTTGTAAAATTATATTTTGGACTTGGTGAAGGTCATCCAATGACTCTTGAAGAAATTGGTGAAAGATTTGACCTAACAAGAGAGAGAGTTCGACAGATTAAAGAAAAAGCCATAAGAAGGCTCAAGCATACGTCCCGAAGTAAGATATTAAAATCCTACTTGGGATAAAAAATTCGAAGCGTCTGCATTTTGCTGACGCTTTTTTTATTTTTGCAATAAAAAACATGAAACACCTCATAGCTCCATCATTATTATCGGCAAACTTCGCAAACCTTGAAGGTGACATAAATATGCTTAACAAGAGTGAAGCAGATTGGTTTCACCTTGACGTTATGGATGGAGTGTTTGTGCCTAATATAAGCTTTGGCATACCTGTTATAAAAGCTATCAAAAAATTAGCCGACAAACCATTGGATGTGCACCTTATGATAGTACAACCAGAAAGGTATATAAGTGCATTTAAGGCTGCAGGAGCTGATATTCTGACAATCCATATGGAAGCAAGCACTCATCTTCATAGAAGTATCGCTGAAATAAAAACCGAAGGAATGAAGGCAGGTGTTGTTTTGAATCCACACACACCAATTAGCACCCTTACTGACATAATAAGCGACCTAGATATGGTACTCCTTATGTCTGTAAATCCAGGATTTGGTGGTCAAAAATTCATAGAAAATACTTATCGAAAAATTTCTAGGCTTAAAGACCTTATTATAAAATCAGATGCCAATACTCTAATTGAAATTGATGGCGGTGTTAATCTTAATAATGCACCCAAGCTTATTGAGACTGGAGCAGATGTTTTGGTTGCTGGAAACACAATTTTTAGCTCTGAAAATCCATCTCAAACAATAAAAACCCTAAAAGATTTATAGATCATACTAAATCTCTTAGCCATAATACCTCAACCATAACATCAAACAATGTATCCATATTTAAGATTAATCCGGTTAATTTTGAAGCATCGTCCAAAAAAGAAGCTTGATATTGGAGATAAAAGTGTTTTGAATATGAGGGTTGGTATTCCAGATATCGATCCATTTATGGAGCTAAATAACGGGAGACATCTTACTATTATGGACTTTGGAAGATATGATCTTGCAATTCAAAGTGGCTTGATGAAGGTTATTAAAAAAAATAAGTGGGGCTTGGCAGTAGCGGGAGCAAGTGTTCGTTATCGCCATAGGTTAAAATACAGGATGAAATATGAGCTTCATTCACAGGTTGTTGGGTATGACGAAAAATGGTTTTACTTTCATCAAAAAACAGTAAGAGATGGAAAAATACATTCTGCAGCATTAATAAGAACAGCGGTAACCTCAAAGGATGGAATTGTCCGTTCTAATAAAGTTCTAGATGCAATGGGATATGATAATATTAAATACTCTGTTCCAGATTGGGTAAAAGCTTGGGCTGAATCTGACGAAATGAGACCATGGCATTAGTATAATACATTTAATACCAAGCTATTACTCGTATCTTTGTACACTTAGAAAAGATAAAATGAATACAGAAATATTAAACCTCAAACCCGCCATAGTATGGCATTATTTTAAGGAGATTCTTGAAATACCACGTCCTTCAAAAAAGGAAGATAAAATTGTAGCTCATCTAATGGAATTTGGAAAGAAGCACAACCTAGAAACCCTTCAAGATGAAGTTGGTAATGTTCTCATAAAGAAAGGAGCAACCGATGGTATGGAAAGGAAAAAATGGGTTGTATTGCAAAGTCATGTTGACATGGTTTGTGAGAAGAATAGTGATACGATTTTTGATTTTGAAAATGACCCCATAGAATCGCTTATTGAGGGAGAATGGGTAACTGCAAATGGCACTACTTTGGGTGCTGATGATGGTATTGGAGTTGCAGCACAAATGGCAATATTAGCTTCAAGTGATATTCAGCATGGACCCATAGAATGCTTATTTACAGTTGATGAAGAAACGGGTTTAACAGGAGCATTTGGACTAAAAGAAGGGTTTTTAAAAAGTGAAATATTATTGAACCTTGACTCAGAAGATGAAGGAGAGTTATTTATTGGTTGCGCTGGAGGTCAGGATACTCAAGCATGGCTACCTTTTGACAATGAGCCAACTCCTGAGGGTTATAAAGCATTTAAAATAATGGTATCAGGTCTTAAGGGTGGGCACTCTGGTGATGAAATTGAAAAGGGTCATGCAAATGCTAATAAGATTCTAAACAGATTTTTGTGGTCCAATAAGGATGAGTTTAATATGAAGCTCAACCATTTTGATGGCGGTAACTTGAGAAATGCAATAGCTCGTGAGGCCTATGCCATATGCCTTATTCCTGAACACATGGAGTCTAAATTAATTAGTGCCGTTATGAAATTTAAAGAATTAAGTCGGTCTGAATTTAGCATAACTGAGCCCCACATGGAAATTACTATAAATACAATTGAAACTCCAGATAATGTAATTGATGATGAATCATTCACAGAGTTTGTAAATGCTATTTATGCATGTCCTCATGGGGTAATTGCTATGTCTCAAAGCATTGAAAATTTTGTAGAGACATCTACTAACCTTGCATCAGTTAAATTCCTAGATGATGAAATCCTAATTACCACAAGTCAAAGAAGCTCCGTTGAATCAGAGAAACAAGACATTACAAATATGGTAAAGAGCGTATTTAATTTAGCCGGAGGCAGAACAAAAACCTCGGATGGATATCCTGGATGGACACCAAACCCAGATTCTGAAATAATGAGTATTACTGTTAATTCTTATAAAAAATTATTCAATGTAGAACCTGAGGTATTAGCAATACATGCTGGCTTGGAGTGTGGATTAATTGGTGATAAGTATCCTGAAATGGATATGATATCATTTGGGCCGACAATTAAAAGAGCGCATTCACCCGAAGAGAAAATTGAGATCGAGACTGTTTCAAAATTCTGGGACCTTACATTAGATGTTTTAAAAAACATTCCAAATGAATAGTTAACTTCATAATTTTTTTAGTTAATATTAATCCTGGATCAAACAACAGACAATTATATTACAAGTACTGTTATTACAGGTCTTTAAAGCAATTACCAATATTAGCTTTCCATGATAAATCTATAGTGAATAAAACATACAATATCCCATTATAAACATATTTTTTTTGTTGGGATAATTGGTTAATTTTGACACATATTTTACAGAATATGAACGATCTTGATTTTGATTTAATCAGGCCATATACTTTTGCAGAAATACAAGAAGCCATACCTCGAATTATCAGCGATGATAGTTTTTATTTGATGATGGATTACTTATTTACAGAACAAGAGAAAGATACTGTAATAGCAAATATGAAGAGGGCAAAAACTATTCACGAGTTTCAAGTTGCACTCACTCTTCCATCAGTTAAATCAATACTTGCAAAAACAACTAATGGCATATCACATTCAGGATTTAAAAACCTTACTGATGAAAATCCAAATGTGTTTCTTGCTAACCACAGAGATATCGTTTTGGATTCATCCATACTAGGTGCAATTCTAACCGAGGCTGATTTTAAAACCCCTCACATTACTTGGGGAAGTAACCTTATGGTAACTCCTCTAATTGTTGATTTTGGAAAGTCTAACCAGATGATTACTGTTTTTAGAGAAGGTAGTCCGAAGGAATTACTACAAAACTCACAACGCCTAAGTCTGTTCATAAGAAATTCCATATTGGATATGAAAAAACCAGTTTGGATTGCCCATAGTAAGGGCAGATCTAAAAATGGATTTGACAAAACGGATGTTAGTATATTAAAGATGTTGTCTCTATCTGGCAACTCAAATTTTAAAAATAGATTCATAGAGCTAAACCTTACTCCTACAACAATAAGTTATGAATGGGAACCCTGTGATGCATTGAAAGTTAGAGAGATATACCTTTCTCATGACAATACCTACGTAAAAGAAGAAGACGAGGATTTTAGAAGTATCATTCAAGGATTAATTGGCGATAAAGGGCGTGTTCATATATCCATTGGCAAGCCTTTGAATGAAGAAATAATGAATTATGATAATTCTGGCATAAACAATAATGAATTTGTTAATCTTATCGCCAATATGGTTGATAAACAAATTTATCACAATTACAAACTTTGGCCTTCCAATTACCTTGCATATGATTTACTTAATGACTCGAAAGAGTTTGAAGCTGAATATACTTATGAAACAGAGAATATTTTTGAATCAAGGTTCAAAAAAACTATTGAGATAACTGGTATTAACAATAAGAAGATTCGTGAGATTTTTCTTATGTTATACGCCAATCCATTAATTAACAAGCTTAAGAATGGCTCTTAGTAACTTTATGATATTATAAATTAGATGGTAAGAATATCAAGAAAACCTCTACTTCCAGATGACTACTATTCTGTTCTTTTTAAAGAACAGAAGATTACCATTGATGAAGATGTAACTAATAATGTTGAAGAGTGCTTTAACTTTCTGGTTAAATTTTCAAATAATAAAATTATATATGGTGTTAATACTGGCTTAGGACCTATGGCTCAGTATCGTATTGAAGATAAGGATCAGATATCACTTCAATATAACCTCATCAGGAGTCATGCTGCAGGTTCAGGCGAACCACTATCGGCTGATTGTGTGAAGGCAGCCATGATATCACGTCTAAAAAGTTTATCATTAGGGTATTCGGGCGTGCATGTTGATGCTATTAAGTTATTGGAAATTTTAATAAACAAAAACATTATCCCATTCATACCCCAGCACGGTGGAGTTGGCGCTAGTGGTGACCTAGTTCAATTGTCACATCTTGCTCTTAATTTAATTGGCGAAGGTGAAGCTTACCACAATGGGAAAATACACAAGGTTAAGGACCTTTATCAAAGACTTGGTGTAACTCCTCTTAAAATAAGGCTTAGAGAAGGTCTGGGTCTAATAAATGGCACATCAGTAATGTCAGGTATTGGAATTGTTAATATTCTACTGTCAAAGCACATTTTAAATTGGTCTGTAATTGCCTCAACGCTAATTAATGAAATAGTTGAATCCTTTGATGATCACTTCTCTGTAGTATTAAACAATGTAAAGAAACACAAAGGACAGCAAGTAATAGCTGCAGCAATGAGAGAAATAACAAAGGATAGTTCTCTTATTAAAAAACGAGATGGCCTTCTTTTTAACGGAAAGATTGAAGAAAAAATATTCAAACAGAAGATACAAGAGTACTATTCACTTAGATGTGTTCCACAGATACTTGGTCCCATATACGATACCATAATAAATACTGAAGAGGTTCTTATTAATGAAGTAAATTCAGTTAATGATAATCCCGTTGTTGATGTTGAAGGATCTACTGTATATCACGGTGGTAATTTTCATGGTGATTATGTTTCATTTGAAATGGATAAGTTGAAAGTCGCAATCACAAAATTATCCATGTTAGCTGAACGACAGATTAATTTTCTCATGAACAATAAATTAAACGACATATTACCACCTTTTGTGAACTTAGGCACTTTGGGATTAAATTTGGGCATGCAAGGAACACAGTTTACTGCCACCTCAACTGTTGGTGAAAATCAAACACTTTCAAATCCAATGTATGTTCATAGTATTCCCAGCAATAATGATAACCAAGACATTGTTAGTATGGGAACTAATGCAGCACTTTTAACAAAAAAAGTTATAGACAATACATTTGAAGTATTATCCATAGAATTTATCACAATTATTCAGGCAATTGACAAATTAGAAATTAGTGACAAACTAAGTAGTCAATCTCGCAACGTTTACAAAAGTCTTAGGGAGTTAGTCCCAGTTTTTATTGACGATACACCAAAATATGAGGAAATTAAAACAATAGGGACATATTTGAGAAAAGTAAACCCTGATAATATAAAATAGTAAACAATGAAAAATGCATTGGTAACAGGAGGATCAGGTGGTATTGGTAAAGCAGTTTGCCTTCAACTTGCTAGAAGTGGATTTAATGTGCTTGTACATTACAATTCCAATAAGAAATCTGCCGATGAAGTTCTATCACTAATTGACTCAGAAGGTGGCAAAGGAGAAACCATAGGGTTTGATGTATTGAATAAAAAATCCATTGATTCTGCATTGGAGAATTGGAAAGTTAACAATAGTGATAATCACATAAGTGTGCTTATAAACAATGCTGGAATATCCAGAGATAACCTTATGGTATGGATGGAAGAATCAGAATGGAACTCGGTTATTGATACCAACTTAAACGGATTTTTTCATGTAACTAGGTTTCTATTAAAAGACATGATCATTAATAAATGGGGGCGCATAATTAATATTGTCTCACTCTCTGGGATAAAGGGACTGCCTGGGCAAACAAACTATTCTGCTGCAAAAGCAGGTATTATTGGCGCGACTAAAGCTCTGGCACAGGAAGTTGGAAAAAAGAAGATCACTGTTAATGCCATAGCTCCTGGCTACATCAAAACTGAAATGATAAAAAACCTCGATGAAAAGCAGCTTAAGAATATCATCCCCGTAAATAGGTTTGGAAACGCCGATGAAGTTGCTCATCTTGTGGACTTTTTGGCGGGTGATAATTCTTCATATATTACAGGCGAAGTAATTAACATAAACGGAGGTCTATACACTTAATAAGATGAATAGAGTCGTAATAACAGGAATGGGAATCTACTCAACTATTGGGTATAATATTGATGAGGTCAGACAATCATTATACACTGGTAAATCTGGAATAGTTTTTGATCCAATACGCAAAGACCTTGGGTTTAGGTCCTCATTAACTGGATATATTGAAAGACCCATCTTAAAAGGCATTCTATCTCGCAGAATGAGAGTTGGATTAGCAGAGCAGGGAGAATACGCTTACATAGCAACAACTGAAGCCATAAATAATGCTGGAATAGACGAAGAATTTCTAAATAAAAATGAAGTTGGAATCATTTATGGAAACGATAGCTCATCAACAGCCGTAATAGATGCTGCAGATCTTATCAGGGATAAGAAAGATACAATGTTGGTTGGTTCCGCATCCATATTCCAATCAATGAATTCAACAGTATCAATGAACCTGAGTGTTATTCTAAAATTAAAAGGAATAAACTTTACGATTAGTGGGGCCTGTGCAAGTGGATCTCATGCAATTGGCATGGGTTACCTTATGATAAAACAAGGGCTGCAGGACATAATTATTTGTGGTGGAGCACAAGAAGTTAATGCTTTGTCCATGGGCAGCTTTGATGGTATAAATGCTTTCTCAATAAGGGAAGATTCGCCAACAAAAGCTTCTCGGCCTTTTGACCGAGATAGGGACGGGCTAGTTCCCAGTGGTGGTGGTGCAACTGTTATTCTTGAGAGCTATGAATCTGCAAAAAAAAGAGGAGCTAAAATTCTTGCTGAGGTTATTGGTTACGGATTTTCTTCAAATGGTGAACATATATCTACTCCAAATGTTGAAGGTCCTGTTAGGTCTTTGGAAAGGGCTCTTAAAGATGCAAGGATTAATCCTAAAGAAATTGATTATCTTAATGCACATGCAACTTCAACGCCAGTTGGAGATCAAAATGAAGCAAAAGCTATTTTTAAAGTTTTCGACAAAGGAATAGTACCTGTAAGTTCAACTAAAAGTATGACTGGGCACGAAATGTGGATGGGTGGCGCAAGTGAAATTATTTACTCGCTTATTATGGCTAAAAATAACTTTATAGCACCAAATATAAACTTTGAGAACCCTGATGAACACAGCTCCAAACTGAATATTATAACAAAACGCACTGAGTCTAAAATAAATACTTTTCTATCCAATTCATTTGGATTTGGAGGTACGAATTCAAGCCTTATCGTTAAAAATATGCAATAGACATATTAAGATCAAGAATATTTATAATATGTAATTGAATTATTTTTTAATTTTGTCTTAAAATCAACAAAATAAAATGGTCATAGAGGAAGTAAAAGAGAAGGTAAATGCATTTTTGATTGATGAATTTGAGCTTGAGAAAGAGCATTTACTTCCGGATGCACTAATAAAAGATGATCTTGATATAGAAAGTCTGGATTTTGTTGATATTGCAGTAATTATTGAAAGAGATTTTGGTATAAAAGTTACTAGTGAATACATCGAAAAGATAATTGTACTTCAAGATCTATACGATTACATTGTTGAACATTCAGATAAGTAATGTCATCCTGGGAAGGCAAAACACGAGGTGGAACTACCGGTTACCGGATATTTCTTTTTTTACTTAATTCCTTTGGAATAAAATCCGCCTATTTTCTTTTATATTTCGTGGCAACATACTTTGTTTTGTTTACCCGCAAAGCCACGAAGCCCATGTATTTCTATTTCAATAATGTACTTGGATTTGGAATATTTAAATCAATCCGGTATCTATTCATTAACAACATAACCTTCGGTAAGGTAATTATTGACAAAGTTGTCCTCATGGCTGGCATAAAAAATAAATTTACATTTGATTTTGAAGGCGAAGAACATTTAAACTTTTTGGCTGATAATGAGGGAGGGCTTATAATTAGTGCTCACATTGGAAACTGGGAAATAGCTGGCCATTTGCTTAATAGGATTAATACTAAAGTTCATATAGTAATGCTTGAAGCCGAGCATAAACGGATAAAAGCTATGCTAGACAGTGCCATGAAGCACAAAAAGTTAAATATTATACCCATTAGGGATGACATGTCTCATCTATTTAGTATTAAAGATGCTCTTGCTGCAAAGGAGATTGTAGCAATTCATGGAGACAGGTTTCTAGAAGGATCAAAATTTATAACGAGTAATTTTCTTGGCAAACCTGCTAACTTTCCCACAGGACCATTTTATCTGGCTCTTAAATACAATAAGCCAGTAGTATTTGTAACCGCCATGAAAGAATCTAATACACACTATCATTTTTCATCCACTTCACCAAAACTCTATGTTAACTCACGTAATCTAGAGAAGCGGGAATCAATGCTAAAAAAAATTATAACGGATTACACATCAATAATGGAAAAGGCGCTAATAAGACACCCAGAACAATGGTTTAATTATTATTATTTTTGGAATTAATTAAAGAGTTTACAATGAAAGATTACGGTTCAGATTCAAAATCAGCATTACAAGCAAAATTTGATGCGCAAAAAATAGCCTTTGCTCCCATTATGTTTCAAGCAGCAAGAGCTCTAAGGAATCTGGGTATTCTTGCTTATCTCTTAAAAAATAAACGTAATGGCTCTGGGGTTGAAGAAATATCACAAAATCTTGAACTATCAGTTTACGGTGTTAAAGTATTACTTGAGGCCGCCATAAGCCTAGAAATGGTTTACGTAAAAGATGAAAAATATTACCTAACTAAAACAGGATATTTTATTCTTGCCGATGAGTTAACAAGAATTAATATGGATTTTACCCAAGATGTTAATTATTTGGGGATGAACCATCTTGAAGAATCCATAAAACATGGAAAGCCAGAAGGTTTGAAGGTTTTCGGAGATTGGGCTACCGTTTACGAAGCATTGTCAGAACTACCTAATCACGTGAGAAAAAGTTGGTTTGCATTTGACCATTACTACTCTGACCAAGCATTCCCAGAATTACTGGAACACATTGAATCTAACAACCCCGACTACATCCTTGATGTTGGTGGTAATACAGGTAAATTTTCCATATTCTGTGCTAAAAATATTGATAATGTACATATGACAATTCTGGATCTTCCAGGTCAAATTGAAGAGGCAGATAAAAATATTAAAGATGAAGGTTTAACTGATAGAATAAGTACACATTCAATTGATTTACTCAATAATGACATTCCATTTCCAAAGGGTAATAACATTGTTTGGATGAGTCAATTTCTAGATTGTTTCTCAAAAGAAGAAATTCTTGGTCTGCTTAACAGATCATTTGCTGCCCTCGATAGTAAAGGTGCTTTATATATCCTAGAAACGTATTGGGATATGCAGGCATTTGAAGCATCAACATATAGTCTGCATGCGACATCACTTTATTTTACAGCAATCGCAAATGGAAATAGTCAGATGTATCATTCTAATGATATGATTGAACTTTTGGAGATGTCAAATTTTTATGTGGACAAAGTAATTAAAGACATTGGAGTGAGTCATACTTTGCTAATTTGCAAAAAGAAATAGTAAAAAGTAAAGGAAAAAAAACGGGCTACACAATATGAAGCCCATCTCTTGTTTTTGAAATATTTTAATATTCATCTTCGTTAAAGAAGAAATCTTCTTTGGTAGGATAGTCAGGCCATAAATCTTCTATGCGATCGTATGCCTCACCTTCGTCTTCAATCTCCCTTAGGTTCTCAACAACTTCCAAGGCTGTACCTGTACGTATCGCCCATTCAATCAACTCATCCTTGGTTGCTGGCCATGGTGCATCTTCTAACTTTGATGCTAACTCTAAAGTCCAATACATTTAAATTAATTTTTTTGCAAAAGTAATCGTTTTTTAAAAAAATCCAAATAAATAATAAAAATGTTTAAATCCCTCTACACTCGGGGTTTCCAGAGATTTTCAGACACGCCGAGATTATGACCGATTCTGCGAGACAGAATAAATAAGTAGTCAGATAGCCTATTTAGATAAACAAGTACTAGATTATTGATGTCATATTCCTCACTTAATCTCAACACCAACCTCTCAGCCCTACGACACACCGTTCTTCCTATGTGACAATAAGAGACAATAGTATCTCCCCCAGGTATAAGGAAAGAGCTTAATTCAGGAAGATTCTCATTCATATGATCTATTTGTTTTTCTAAGAATTTCACATCTTTTTCATCCAATCCTGGCAGATTAGACTCATTTTGAGAGTCAGATGCCAACAATGATTCAATGGTAAAAAGTCTATCTTGGATTTCAAACAATGCTTCCTTGATATTTTCTGAAATATCCTGATCACGAATAAGCCCTATCCATGAACTTAACTCATCAATAGTTCCATAGCATTCAATGCGTAAATGATATTTTGGGACTCTTTTACCCCCAATAAGGGAAGTCATACCCTTATCACCAGTTTTTGTATAAATCTTCAATGCTTAAAATTTAAAATAATTATTCCTCAACAGTTTCATAATCTTTGATTGTACGAATTGTCTTATTTTTTTCATCAGAAGCGATTCTACCATCCAACATTCTTATAATTCTGTGAGCATGCAGTGCTATATCCTCCTCATGAGTAACTACAATAATTGTATTTCCTATCTTATGTATATTTTCCAGTAAGCCCATAATTTCGATGGATGTCTTTGAATCTAGGTTTCCTGTGGGCTCATCAGCAAGCACTATAGATGGATTATTAATTAATGCACGTGCAGCAGCTACTCTTTGACGCTGACCTCCTGATAATTCATTTGGTTTATGCTTCATCCTATCAGATAACTGTACTTCATCTAATTTTGCTTCTGCCCTACTTTGCCTTTCTGATTTACTAATACCTGAATAAATCAAGGGTAACATAACATTTTCAAGTGCTGTAGACCTTTGTAGAAGATTAAAAGTTTGAAAAATAAATCCTATTTCCCTATTCCTTACTTCTGCAAGTTCATTATCTGACATTTGACTTACGTCCTGATTATTTAGATAGTATTTACCCGCTGTTGGAGTATCCAAACAACCAAGAATATTCATCATTGTAGATTTTCCAGAACCAGATGGCCCCATTATGGCCACAAACTCATTATCCGTTATTGTTAAACTAACCTCACGTAGCGCCTTAACAACTTCATTTCCAACATGAAAGAATCTAGATATACCCTCAAACTGAATTATATTTTTTGGCATTATATATATTTTTCAAATTAATATCTGAGCACAAAATCCTGTTTTTCAATTCCCTTTCTAAAAAATAAAATACCAAACCAAAACAGGTCGATTGAAACACTTACTCTTTTATCTGCTTTTATTTTGTTCCAAGCATTTTCCATTCCCTTGGACCAATGAATATCATCAAAAACAAAAATACTATTTTCATTGGATAGTTCTGCACAACTTTCGAAATAGCTAACTGTTGGAATTTCTCTATGGTTACCATCGAAAAATATAAAATCAAGCGTGGTAAACCCTTTTAATATATCATTCAGAATACTATCAAAATTACCAACAACTATTTCCACATCAGAGAATCCATTTTCGGAAAAGTTATCCTGGGCTTTAGCCGCCAGATTAGCACACCCCTCCATTGTAATGAATTTGGATTCAGGATATGCCTTCTTTATGTAGAAAGAACTTACTCCAACGCAAGTTCCAAATTCAAGAACATTTGCTGGAGATTGGTTTTTTACTATTCTGTATATCAATTCCATTCTAGATTTAGAATGTGATCTTGATTTAACAATATTATTAAGCGGTAATATGATTGTCTTATAACTCTTTCTTCCAGATTTTGATCCAAAATCAACTGTTTCTATTTGATCTTGACTTGATGCAAGCTTGTTTCGATTATCCCAAAGTAACTTATAATCTTTATACTTTGTTTTATCACGCAAAACATTATTTATAAAATCATAAACAAACTCAGAATGAACAGTATATCTTGTTTGAGACTTGATTAAAAATATAAAATATCTATAGATAAATAGAATCCTACTCATGTTTAATTGGGTTATTTATAGGCAATCTTATTAATATAAAATATATTTCGTGTTGATTTATCCTCAAGAGTTCTGTTTCTTAACTTCTGATATCCGTAGATAAGAAATACATCATCATACCAACTTACGATATGGCTATTTTCTTCTTGGGTAACTTTATCTTGTGGAAAGTCAGTACCTATCTTCATTGTATTTCTATCAATATCGGCAGGCCCTTCAACAGTTTGTGATATTACATTTCCATTGTTAACGTATGCTAGGGTTATAAAGTTATCATCATTAAAGACAACAGATTTGCGCTTTAAGGAATAGGTTAACATATCTTCAATTCTAAAATCATTACTCCAAATTAGGTCACCTTTCTCAGATATTCCAGCTACAATTACATCGTAAAAATCATAGCCACTAAAAATGTTATAGGTATAAGGATAAGGGCGTCCATAAAAGTCATAATCCATCCTAGTCTCAGTTCTATAGTATGGTTGATATACTTCCACAGAAAATATATAGTTACTATTTGGAGATCTATAAACCAAAGGATTATTCAAATTAAATGCAACAGTAACCATGTTTTTTGCACTATTAGCTGAGTCAACCGTTAATTTTGATGTTTTAAAATTATCAATTCCAATGGCTCCTGTAATATTCTCAAAACCCATAAAATCATGATATTTTAAAGTTTCTTGATTTTGTCCTGATAAATTCAAAAAAAACATCCCAGCACTTCTGTCCTCATCATTATCTTCAACATCCTTAAATGAAAGGTTTTTACCAGTTATTATACTGTAAGTGCCCATAACGGATACATCTTCGAAGCCATCTGAAATAAAAGTAAAATCATCGAAATACTTTAGAGGCTCAGTATTGGAAATCTTTAGGTTAAATATTTTTTCTCCTAATTTGCTATATGCTAGAATATGCTCACTGATATATCTCCTATTAACATTTTGTTTCATGGCGATATAAAACCTTTTTGATTTGGTTTCTGAATAAACACTATGAATAAAACCAGGTATTCCCTTATCAATATTTACCGGAGTTAATTCTCCGTTATTAAGATTTATGAATACTAAGTCTGTTTCTCGCTTCTTTAGGTTTAAAGCAAGACATGCCATATCATCAATTATATCAAAACCAGCATATTCAGCTTTTCCCGGTATTGATCCTGTTATTTTAGTAAAGCTCTGATTTTTTATTTCATAGGTAACTATTTCATAATAACCTCTTTCTGACCTATCATTTGCTGAGTTTTTGAATAGGAAATATATCTTATTTTTTGATTTCCGTGTTGTTATATACTCTAGGTTATCCGTCAATGAAACAAATTTTAGCCACTGCTGATTCAAATCAGTATCAAATAACCCAAAATACCACTTACGCTTTGATTCTGAGTCCAACTCGTTACTTACATAAAATATAATAACACCATTGTTACCTAGGGGTTCTATATTAAATGCTTCCGCATTTAAGTCAGCAGGAACTTCAATCCTTATGGCATCCAATGACTGCGAAGCAGAAGCAATTACAACTAGTGTTGCAATTAATGTAAAAATTTGTTTTATCATCTAGTGTTTAACGTAAAAGCACAAATAAAATTACAAAAAATGTTTGCAATTATAGTTACAATGTATAAGTCAAAAATATAGCTAAACAAAAAAGGACCTCTTTGCTGGCAAAGAGGTCCTTATAATATATATTCTTATTGATTACTTTACTAGCAGCTTACCATATTGGCTAGTACCATCTTTTACAAAAGTTCTAACGATATATAAACCTGCATTTAACTCTGAAATATCAATGGAGTTATTTCCAATTGAAACATGATTACTAACCAATAGTTTTCCTCCAATTGAGTAAATACTTAACTCACCATCAGAATCTGATTCAATATTAACCAAATTACTGGCTGGGTTAGGAAATAAGGCAATCTGATTCATGGAATTATCAATAATTCCAGTTGACATTATACCAAGGACTTCAACATTATCGATTTCCCAAGTAGCGGCATCATCAGAAGTACTTGTATAAATATATGCTAGATATACGGCATCACTTGCGTAGGATGTTATGTCAGCTGTTCCTGCATCCATAAATGTCCAAGTGCCTGTCACAGGAAATGAAAATGAACTGGTAAGAAGATCCCAATTGGCATTGTTTGGATCACCACTACCACTATAGTCACTTGAAATAACAATTTCTAAGCCATCATTGGTACCATAGTTTCTGGCATGATCAAAACTAAAAGTTATATTGGAAAACCCTTCTAAATCTAATTCAGGAGATATTAGCCAGTCTTCATTAACTACAGGGCCACCAGAATAACCGCTCCCCTTGGCACATCCTGGAGGGTCGCCATAATCTGCCCATTCCCACTCTTGATCACCAGTAACACTGTATGAACTAAATACACCCAAATCACTATTAAATGGTTCCTGTAGTATCATTGTAACATCAGATGTAGTTCCCGAGGTCTGAGGTGGTGTTCCATCATTTTTATAATCAATGTTAGATCCTGTATTTGTAAAAGGAAATATAATAAAAGAATATGCTTGATTTGTGGAGAGTGCACTAAACAAGTAGTTACCTACACCGTATCCCACATTTACTGCAACTTTTCCATCGGACCAATCCATATCATTATCAACAGGTATTCCATCCGTTGGTATTACAAACACAGGATTTGCTGTTTGCTCTCCCAATATTAAATATCCAGTAGGTAATTGATCACCAGTGGCATCTGTCCAAGTAACATCAATACTTAAACCAGAAACAGCAGCACTAAAATCTGAGGGGTAGTTTGATGGTTCAGGATAAATAACTGTTTGACCTGAAACTGAGAAGTCATCGAAATAGTTAATACCTCCAAAAGCACCGTCTTGTTTGTATGTTCTAACATCAAATCGAAATTCATTGGCTGTTAAAGGAGCTGTCAATGTTACCGAATAATGTTGCCACTCTGAATTTTCAACGCTATATTCAGATGGTCTTAAAACTTCTTCATCATCATCAAGGTATGTTCCATTATCCATCCAGTATGACCATATCCTTGTCTTAGCTGTTGTGGAATTATCAAGGTAATAGTAGCTGATAGTATATTCTTGTCCACCCACTATATTATATACATCCTGACGTAATTTTTGAGAACTATTGTCGGACATTTGAGCTGCAGAATAAATTCCTTCGAATACAACTACATCATCCTGAGTAACATTATCAAAAACATCCCATCCAGTAGGAGTAGTTGAGTTATCCCAGCTTTCCAAATCGCCATTCACCATAAGGTTTTGAGCATTTAAGCCAGTGATAGCGATAGACATTAATAAGAGTAAAATTGTTTTTTTCATATTTATTAAGTTAAAAAATTATTTTATTGAATTAGATAACAAACCAGGTACATATTTGTACCTGGTTTGTATTTTTTATACTAAAATTTTTGTGTTATTTAACAACCAATTTTTTGATTGTTAAATTATCATTTGTGATATCCAAAATTCTTACAAAATACAGTCCTTTTTGTAAGTCTTTGATATTAATCTGTTCAGATTGAATTAACGTTGTGCTAAAAACATTTTTTCCAGTAATATCAATTAGTTGAATATCAGCTGTTACCTGAGAATCAAATTCAATTACAAATTCTCCATCAGTTGGATTTGGATATACATTCACTTTAGAATCTTCATTTTCTAAGATGCTTGTAACTATAACTGATACAACATTTGAAGGCCCCGATTCACCACCATCATATACTGCAGTAACATAATAATCATGTGAGCCGATTGTAGGCTCTGGATCATTATACTCAGTTACCTCAACAAGTGATGCATTAATCTGATCACTATCTCTGTATACATTATATCCTAGTAGATTAGCAGCTACATTACGATTAGTACTTATTGATTCAACATAAGTTGATGTTGGCTCTGAGGTAAAACTAATATCCTTTGAGTGTCTTCCAATACCACTTGTCATATTATTAAATGCAAATGTTGATTTTGAGGCACCAATGGAGAAGTCATCCACTAATAATATAAATGCATCATTAGATACGCATTGTATACCAACATAAACATTTTGATCAGCATAAGAACTCAAGTCAAAAGTATACTCTGTCCATTCATCTGCTGGAACCTCAATATAGTCTCCCGATGATATAATTGTAAAATCAGAAGGATCTGTACCAGTTGTTGATACTCCGACTCTAAATCTCTCTAGCCCGTATTCATCTGTATATGATTTTGCCCATAGGGTTACACTATGACTTGCTGATATATTAGTCATAGGTGATATCATCCAATCATCATTAGCTGGCGTTACTGATGCAAAACAAGCAGCAAGCTTATTACCAGAATGAGGAACTAAATCATCAATTGGTGGAACTGTCTGACTAGGATTAAATATTATAAATGATTGTGGATCATATGCATTTGGCCAAGCGACATTTGTCATACCGTAAGTAGTACTGCCATCAACATCTATATTAGTCCATGGTGAAAAATCAAGTACAAAGTCTTCATATGACTCAAAATCATCTGAATAACTGCTAGAAACAGGAGCATTCCAAGTTAGCTGCACATCATCCTCAGGACCAACTTCTGCTTGAAGGTTTGTTGGAGGCGAAAAGTTTACTACCTCGATGTAATCATAGTAGGTTAAATCGCCACTATTTACCCCATCTGATATATATAGGTTAACATCCCATGTTCCTTCTTCATTATAAACAATAGGTGGTGGCGTTTGTCCACTATATGTATCTGGTGTTCCTCCCTCAAAAGTCCATATCCACTCTGTTGGTTCTCCTATTGATTCGTCTGTAAATATTACACTTTCACCAACTGATATATATGTTACATCAGCTGAAAAACCCGGCATAAACATCACTTGACATTCAAATCCTGGGGTAGCATAAATGGAATCTCCATCAGCATTCACTGCCGCAAAATTTACTGAAGCAGTCCAATTTTCAGCTGCTGAATTATCTGCATCAGGATTACATAATGTTAGAGATGGACCATGTCCATCTGCCAATGTATCCCATGGCATATTGTCATCATAAGTTAGGGAATCAACTACATTCAAGTAACTATCGCTAAGTTCAATTGACTCACCACCGTTACTCAAAGCACCATCTGTCCATTGAAGTGCTGTAACTCCAAATGTGCCATTAAAGGCTGCTGAATCTATTGCCACCAATAAATATTCAGATGGATTCAACATAACACTTGGGAAAGTAAATCCAATTCCAGCAGTAAATGAATATCCATCCATATCTACAGCAATATCATCATTATTATAGATTTCTATGAACTCGAGTGAGTCACCTCCTGATTCTGGAGGATTGTACATAATTTCTGTGATTACAAGATTAGGAATATAAACCGCTTCATTAATTTGGAAATAATCATCACTATCATCACTGGGGTTTAGAGGATCCGTAGGCTGGATTAGTATTTTATAGTCATTACCCGGTTGTTGTGTGGCCATAACAGTCCAGTTATAACTTAAATCTCCAACAGAAATATTAGATACTATAAGTTCAGGATCATTCCCTTCCTTGGTTAGAAGAATATCAATATCACCTGTCCATAAATCATATTCCCAGGTTATTGTAAACATATCTCCTTGAGTAATCACCTCTCCACCATTTGGAGAAGTAACTATAGTATATGGTAGTGGAGGAAAATTCTCAGCTCCTGGAGTTCCGCCATCTTGAAGACTTGCATCCCAACTTTCTCCTAGGGCATTATCAAAACTTGGATCAATAAGTGATAATGATGGGCCATTACCATCAGGTTGAGTTGGCCATGGCGAACCATCGTCGTAGTCAACAACATCAACTAGGAGATTATCAGCTCTCCATAATCTAACCGCATCACCTCCATTGTTAAGACCAAAGTTTCCTGTTCCGTCAAAATCAGGGGTAAAAGGAAAATTACCACCAGATGCTATTGATATTGTAAAGTAGGCACCTGCATCTATTCCGTAACCTGCGGGAATTACAATATTAGGATGGGCCTGGTCATTATCACAAACTCTCCAGTTTTCAAGATTAATAGCCTGATCTGAGTTATTATATAATTCAATCCACTCTTCATCAGTACCCGGTGAGTTATACATTATCTCATTAATTACAAGATCTTCCACATCAGGCACAAGCCATATTTGAGTTTGTGGGTTTTGATCTGGTACTGTAAATTGCCAATTACCAGCAATCCAGAAATGCTCTGTATCATTAACTCCCCATTCCCATGTATTGGATCCACCATCAACAACAAGATCTTGCTGACAAGTCCAAATATTATCACCGGCAACAGCATCACCATGAGTACCATCATCATAAAACTGAGAATGTTCTACACCCCCACCCCATGAAGGATCATATTGGCCATTGGTATCCCATGAACCTTTAAGATAAAATCCGTCGTAATTTTTATTTATGGTGTCCTCAACAATAAATGTTACTGTAGCAGATGGTGGCGGTGGACCTGATATTGTAGTTAGATTATTTGGGAAATCGTAGGTGAATGTAGTTGGATTAACTCCATCTGTTGTAAAAGCTACATTACCACCTGTACTTTGGTCCCAATTATTGTTAAGTGTAACTTTAGCCTCATAACTACCTGCTGGAATTGTCAATTCTAATGTGAAAATATCATCTCCATCTGGATCCGACATCTCTCCCATCAATTCGGTTGGGTCCCAGTCATTACCTCCGATAACTGACATAAAGTTACCTGCTACAACTGGTAAAGTGTGGGTTACTAATTCTGCTGTGATATTAGCTTTCCATGTCACATCTTCGGAACCAGTTAAAATAACATGTTGATTAGTTGCTGGATAATTTGGTTGTCCCCAGTCATCACCCTCAAGAACCTTATATTCCCAATCTCCTGCTGATAATGTTTTGGTTAGCTCGTACAAACCATTTGCATTTAAAGACATTACATAATCAGGGTCAGTTGTATTCCAACCTTGCATTGATCCAACTATACGAGCGGTGGCTGAGCTAGCTACAACATCAGATTGTTGACGAGGGTTAATCCTGTAATAAGGTCCAGAACCTGCCCAGTCAACAACACCCGTTATACTTGAGTATGTATCACCAACATTTAAAGTAACATTATTCAGGTGGTAATCTACATTATCTCCAACATGAAAATAATAAGTTGTTGAGCCATCAGACCAACTACAAGTGTAGTCATAATCAACATATGAGTCAACTGTGAAGTTCTCTATTTTTACGAGTTGACCTTCCCATTTTTCACCTGGGTTTGTATCAGCAGAAATGGACTGGTCAATATCAGATCCAGGAATTACATCCGGTCCATAGGGAGTATTTCCTGTTGTTATTGTTGAAATTAATTCTGGGTTTTCAAGTTCAGACAGGTTATTGTATGTGGTCCTGTCAGCAGTCATAAGAATTTCATCCCCCACATCAACAAGTGCATCAAAGCTGCTACTATATATTAGAACTCCATTATATGCACCACTTGCATCGCTAATCCACACATTGTTGTACTCATCATTGGCACTTATTATTCCACTAAATGTTGCCAATTCAGAATTATTCATGGTACCTGTTGGATTAGTGGTATTGGTATAATAAATCGGCATAATACCAGCATAGAAATCATAATTGTCGGCATTTGCAGCATCAGCAAGATTATCAACAGTTATATCTCCAACCATATTGACAGATGCGCCAGTAAGATGCACTAGAGTATTATCAGAACCATCGATACTAGCACCAGAAAATGTGATAGATGCAGTTCCTGTAAGCGAATAATCAGTAGCGCTGACAGAGCTTACGGATGCAGAATAAACCACATCAACAGCCGTTTCGCTTATTGCATATGCTTTACTTATTTCAAGCGAAGTTATCTGAACAAATTCAGCATCATCAAGATATACAGTTGCAGAACCTGACCATCCAGAACTAACATCATAACCCCTAATTTCTATGTGAGCATCCACTGCTGACGCAGGAGCGGTTTGTGACCCACTACTAAGCTGCTGCCAACTTGAGTTATCAGATGAATAATCTCCATAATATCCGCTTATAAATGATCCACCAGAATCATACCAGCGAACTGCCACTCTAACTCTTCCGGCAGGATCATTATCTAACGCCCAAAATGAAAAATTATAATTATTACCAGCTGTAATTGCTACTGTTTGTTCAAACCTAATGGTACTAGTAGTTGTCCAAGTAAGGTTTGTAGCATAAGATCCTGTTCGAACATTTGTTGTTTCTTGAGCTCCTGTGCTGCTTGTAGAGGATAAAGACCAATCATCAGCAGGCCCAGCTGCTCCATTAACTGTCCAACTTTCAAATCCACCATTCAAGGCAAGGTTTTGAGCATAAATAGAATTTCCATCAAACAAGCTAAAAAGCAAGATAAGTGATATAAAAATCGTAAATTTTTTCATAAATAAAATATTTAATTAGTTTACTTTCTAAGTTAAAAAGGGCTTCTAAATTACCTTTTTTACTTTATTTTTTTATAAAAAAACCGGTTATAGTTATTAACATATGTTGATACTTTTTAAATCTTTAAGATTATAATTATGCTTTCGCCAGACAATAACTCAATATTTATTTTAACCTGTTATTATTTCCACCTCACTATCTGACAATTAGCTAGCGATTATAAAACAAAACAAAAATGATTCCCATTTTAACCTTGTAGTATAAATTATAAAAAAAAAGAGCGTTACAATTATGCAACGCTCTTTAGTTATTTTAGTTTTTAGCTCTACTTATCGTCGACCTCTTCGAAATCAACATCAGTAACTTCATCATCACCTGGTGAACCTCCATCAGGATTTGCATCTGGCTGTCCATCTGGTGCTGCTCCTGGTTGTGCTTCTGTATCTTTATACATCGCTTCACTTGCAGTTTGCCAGATTCCATTTAGCTTTTCCATTGAAGCATCCAATGCATCTAGATCTTGACTCTTATGAGCATTTCTCAACTCTTCAAGTGCAGCTTCAATTTCTACTTTCTTATCATCAGGTAATTTATCCCCGTATTCCTTCAGTTGCTTCTCAGTTTGAAATATTAATGCATCTGCTGCGTTTAATTTATCAACTTTTTCTCGTTCAACTTTATCAGCGTCAGCATTTGCTTCGGCTTCGGCTTTCATGTTCTTGATTTCCTCATCTGATAATCCCGATGAAGCCTCAATCCTAATACTTTGAGATTTACCTGTCGCTTTATCTTTTGCAGAAACATTTAGAATACCATTTGAATCAATATCAAATGTTACCTCAATTTGTGGAACACCACGAGGAGATGGTGGAATTCCATCGAGATGGAATTTACCTATACTCTTATTCTGATTTGCCATTGGGCGTTCACCCTGCAAAATATGAATTTCAACAGATGGTTGATTATCCGCAGCAGTTGAAAATGTTTCTGATTTTTTTGTTGGTATGGTTGTATTTGATTCAATGAGTTTTGTCATAACACCTCCCATTGTTTCTATACCAAGTGTTAAAGGAGTTACATCAAGTAAAAGAACATCCTTAACCTCACCCGTTAATACACCACCCTGAATTGCTGCTCCAAGCGCTACTACTTCATCTGGATTTACACCTTTTGAAGGTTCCTTACCAAATATCTTCTTAACAATTTCCTGAATTGCTGGTATACGGGTTGAACCTCCGACTAGAATAACTTCATCGATATCGGAAGCATTCAATCCTGCATCTTTAAGTGCATCTGTACAGGGTTTCATTGTGTCCTGAAAGAGTTTATCAGCCAACATTTCAAACTTAGCTCTAGTTAATTTTCTTACAAGGTGTTTTGGAACACCATCAACCGGCATAATGTAAGGCAAGTTGATTTCGGTCTCCGTAGTACTTGACAATTCAATCTTAGCCTTTTCAGCAGCTTCCTTTAAACGCTGAAGAGCCATAGGATCTTTCTTAAGATCTAAACCTTCATCATTCTTAAACTCATCTGCTAGCCAGTCTATGACAACTTGATCAATATCATCGCCACCAAGATGAGTATTACCGTTTGTGGATTTTACCTCAAACACACCATCTCCTAGCTCTAGAATGCTGATATCGAATGTACCACCTCCCAGATCAAATACTGCAACCTTTGCATCTTCTTTTTTCTTATCAAGACCATAAGCTAGTGCAGCAGCTGTGGGCTCATTTATAATTCTTTTAACTGTTAGACCTGCAATTTCTCCAGCCTCTTTTGTGGCCTGACGTTCTGAATCATCAAAATATGCAGGAACAGTGATAACTGCTTCTGAAACAGTTTGACCAAGATAATCCTCAGCAGTTTTCTTCATTTTTTGAAGAACCATTGCAGAAATCTCTTGGGGTGAATATAGTCTATCTTCAATTTTAACTCGTGGAGTATCATTGTCACCTTTAACTACTTTATAGGTAACACGCCCTATCTCCTTGCCCATCTCTGCATAACGGTTTCCCATAAAACGTTTTATGGAGTAAACAGTGTTAACCGGATTGGTGATTGCCTGACGCTTTGCAGGCTCACCAACTTTGCGTTCACCATTCTCAGTGAAAGCTACAATCGATGGGGTTGTTCTACGACCTTCGCTATTAGGTATTACAACTGGCTCATTTCCTTCCATTACAGCAACACATGAGTTTGTTGTTCCTAAGTCGATTCCAATTATTTTTCCCATAATTCTAATATATTTTATTTCTAGTTTTTAATTTCTTAAATAATACTTGTCAATGATTATGCCAAACACTTATAGGTGAGTAAATTTTGATGTAAATTATTACTAATGAACTAATAATAGACAAAAGTGACAAAAAGGCAGAAATACTTGTGTGCGGGAAAAAAGATGAAATTAGGATAAAAAATCTATGTGGTTAATTCTTAAACTTAAAACCTAAGTTATAATTTTCAATTAAATTTCTTTCTGTTGTTGTTGACAATTGTATTTCTTTGGTAGTTGTGTATCTGGATGCGAATATACCAGTTCCACCATCAATATTGGAGTAAACAGGAACTTCTTCTAGCAAGGAGGCTCCACCTGAGTTTATGTCTAGGTAGGTTGCTAGAACCTGTGATCCTGAAGCAATTGTAATGTCTACTTTTCCAGCCCATCTTGTAACATTTGGCACATCTGGAAGCTCTGAAACGAGAAGGCTATAGAAATATGGGCCTGAATAACTTACATCCATACTTTCACCACCATCAGATGTTTTAGCATTTCTAGTTCCCACATACCAAGAAATTGATTTATTAAGTGTGTCGGAATATCCTGGAGCATATTCAGTATAATTGAATTTTAAGCTAACTTCAAACATAACTCCATTTTTGGGAGCGGTCCATTCGATTGAATTATCTGCTGTTTCTGAAAAAACAATTCGATTGACAGGTTTGCTCACTGAAAAATTATTTACCAAACCCGTTGAAGATGACAATGTTTCACCGTTATTTTTTTCAATTGTTAGAGAATAGACGTAATCTTTGTTCAATTTTGTAGACGTGAAATACATCAACTGGTTTGGTGCATAAAATGGATTCAAGACAGTTGTATCACCATCGCTATTTATTATAGTATCGATTGTGGCCTTATTTGTTATGGTAATAGTATCCAGTAACAGTGGTTCAGACAGAACTCCATTTTTTTTACCAGTTATTACACCATTTAACTTGTAAGGATAGTTACTTGAATCTGGATTCTGTGCGAGAAGTAATGCATTGCCAGGACCGGTATATGCTTTTGTAATCTTCACCCAAGTTGTATCATCATCCATATCTACAATTGAATATACAATGGTTACATCCTTATATTCAGCATACATATCAAAATCAGTACTACAGCTGCTGTAGCATAAAGCGATTATTACAGTAAGTATTAATAGTAAACCTCTTGTCATAATTGTTAATTATAGTATAGCTTCAACGAGTAAATTTATTTTTTATTATTGATAAAAGCCACAGCAAAAAAAAGCTTGCCTCACTTAAATAGTCGCTAAAATTAAAAAATCTTAGTATTTAATAGCCACTAAATGAAAAATTAATCTATTTCCCATGTATTACCACTGTTTAAGAGCTCATCAACATTGGTAATTGATGTATTATCTTTTTCGTATTCAATGGATGCCCATACATTATCATCGAATGTTTCAGATTTAACAGCTCTTATGACTCCAATTGCTGATGGGAATTCTGGAGGTGCCATACTTGCCAACATCATATGAATACCTGGGTCATGGGTACCTGAGTCATGAACTAATATTTTGTCTATTGTTACACCATTTTTACCAAGTTCAACAACTTTTAATTGTGTACCTTCCAGAATTAGACCTTTTTGAAGATCTTTTCCAAAAAGCATTGGTTCTCCATGTTCCAAAACAAGTTGATACTCTTCCTTGGTTTCTTTACCTGTTATCATTGAATGTATTTTATTTTGAAAAATGATACAATTTGCAAGAATCTCAACAATCGATGTACCTTTAAACTCTGCCGCTTCCTTAAAGATCTTTGACATCAATTTCAAGTTTGTGTCAGGAACTCTTGCAAAGAATTTCCCTTGGGAACCTATTACCAATTCGCCTGGATTAAAAGGTATTTCATAAGTGCCTTGTGGCGAGGTTTTTGTTTTTGAGCCAAATGGTGTTGTGGGAGAAAACTGTCCCTTGGTCAATCCATAGATCTTATTATTAAACATCAAATAATTTATATCTGGATTTCGCCTAGCGATGTGAATAAAGTGATTACCACCAATTGCCATTGAATCACCATCACCAGAAATCATCCAAACGCTTAGTTTAGGATTTGTAAGTTTTATTCCTGTTGCGAGGGCTGCTGCTCTGCCATGAATACCATGGATACCATATGTATTCATGTAATATGGAAATCTTGATGAGCAACCAATTCCTGAAACAACAACAAAATCCTCCTTCGGAATTCCCAACAATGGAAATACATTTTCCAATGATCTTAAAATCCCATAATCTCCGCAACCAGGACACCATTTTACCATCTGATCACTTTCAAAGTCTTTTTTAGTTAGATTAAGTTCTTTCGTGTCAATTGTATTTTCCATCAAATTAGTCATTTAGAATTTCATTAACTTTTTCTGTTATCTCGACAACCATAAATGGCAGTCCCTGTACTTTGTTGAATTGTTCATAACTGAATTCGGGAAATTGCATTCTCAAATAATTAACAAATTGTCCCATATTTATTTCACACACTAGAATCCTCTTATATCTGGAAAGCACTTCTTTGGTATTTCTTGGTAATGGCATTATGTATTTAAAATGTGCTAAGCTTACTGATTTGCCTTCTTCTATTAATTTTTCGATTGCTGTTAATAAAACACCATAGGTACCTCCCCAACTTATAACCAATAAATCACTAATATCTCCACCTATAACTTCTTGTTTAGGTATATAGTTGGATACCAATTTAACTTTATCTTCACGAAGCTCGGTCATTAACTGGTGGTTAAGTGGATCCATAGAAACATTACCAGTAATATTTTCCTTTTCCAATCCACCAATTCTATGTCTTAATCCCTCAGTTCCCGGTAACGCCCACCGTCTATTAAGTTTCTTCTCATCACGTAAGTATGGTTGATAACTATCATCATTTGCCTCAACCAAAGGAGTCTCGATGGGCTGCATCTCCTTCATTTTTGGAATTTTAAAAACCTCAGATCCATTTGCTATTGATCCATCGGATAGCAAAATAACTGGTGTCATATGCTCGATTGCAAGTTTCGATGCTTCGTAGGCAGAATAATAGCAATCAGAAGCACTTTGAGCTGCAATAATAATGCAAGGCGCCTCTCCATTTCGTCCAAATAATGCTTGCATTAAATCACTTTGTTCAGATTTAGTTGGCAATCCCGTGGATGGTCCTCCCCTTTGAACATCAACTATTACAATTGGAAGCTCTGTTATAACAGCAAGGCCAATAGCTTCGCTTTTTAAAGAAAATCCTGGCCCTGATGTTGTTGTTATTGCCAATGCTCCAGCAAAACTTGCACCTATTGTGGAAACGATACCTGCTATTTCATCCTCAGCCTGAAAAGAAACTGCAGAAAACTGCTTGTGCCTTGACAATTCCTGTAATATTTCAGATGCTGGTGTTATGGGATATGATCCCAAAAATAAATTTCGACCAGACTTTTCTGATGCAGCAAGAAAGCCCCAAGCTGTTGCTAGGTTACCTGTAACATTCCTATATTTTCCCTTTTGTAAAGGTGCAGGTTCAATTTTGAAAGTATTGGCAAATGCCTCTATGGTATCTCCAAAATTAAATCCGGCCTCTAAAACAAGCTTATTGGCCTGTACAATAAGAGGATTTGATTTAAACTTAGTTTCAAAGAATGAGAATGTCTTGGTATAGTCACGATTAAACATATAGAATATCAACCCCAGTGCAAACATATTCTTTGATTTCTGGGATGTCTTATTATCTATGTTAAGATCCCTGACTGTTGCACGAGTTAAAGTTGTAAGAGGAACCTTAACAACCAAATGACCAATTAATGAGCCATCCTCAAGTGGATTAGTTTCATAACCTGCCTTTTTGAGGTTCTTTTCAATAAATGAATCTGTATCAACAATTATGATAGAATCGTTGGCTATCCATCTCATATTAGCCTTAAGTGAAGCAGGATTCATAGCTACCAGAACATCAGCAAGATCACCGGATGTATGTATGTCAGTTTTACCAAAACGTATTTGGAATCCTGAAACACCAGCAACAGTGCCTTGTGGAGCTCTTATCTCAGCCGGGTAATCTGGGAATGTCGCAAAGTCATTACCTGCAAATGCTGTTGAATCTGAGAACAATCCACCCGTGAGCTGCATACCATCTCCAGAATCTCCTGCGAACCTTATCACAGCATGCTCCAATTCAACCACTTTATTCCTATTTGATATCATGTGTGCTTTTAGTTTAAATTATTCAACAAAACTAAAGCTATTTTGGTTTAGATTCTGTTAAATAATTAATATTTTTAACCACCAAAATCAAGCATTTGCACCAAAGCCACAAAGGCTCTAAACGCCTTATTTATTGCTCTTTATGACTTTTTTAAATCGTTATAAAAGCCAATTATTAACTATCTATAATCATTCTAAATACGAAATGATTCATATTGCCATCAAATTCGCAAGAATAATTCATTTTTTATAATTTTTATGATATAAATTTACAAGCGAATTTTTAGCAATAATTAGTTATAAACAAGGTGCATGTTTTAACATATTTTAGATTAATTTCAAATAACCCTAAAAAATACCTGAAAAATATTGTGTATTGAACAAAACTTTATATTTGCAGAGTAATTATTAAATTAAATATACTGCAATATGGCTTATATAATCACAGATGACTGCACTGCCTGTGGCACCTGCCTCGATGAATGTCCGGTGGAAGCAATAGAAGAAGGAGATATTTATGTAATTGATCCGGATCTTTGTACTGATTGTGGTGCGTGTGCTGATGTTTGTCCAGTTGAAGCAATTCATCCGGAATAAACAGATATAATTTATAATAATCCCGATACCAATCGATGTTGGTAAATCGGGATTTTTTTTAATCGAAATCACTATTTTGAATCTTTCTAAATTAACAAGAAACAGCAGTAATTACAAACTAATAAGGTCTAAAAGTCATACACTAACTATCAGTTATGGATAGATACAACTTCTTAAATAATTCAGACCCTTCAACCATAGAAGAGCTTTATAAAAAGTATAAAGAAAATCCATCAGAATTAGACGAAGGTTGGGCAAGTTTCTTTGAGGGAATGGATTTTGCATTACAAAATTATTCCGCAAATAGTTCTGAACTATCATCATCAGATGAATTTAAAGTGATTAACCTTATAAATGATTACAGGAGAAGAGGGCATCTATTTACAAAAACGAATCCGGTTCGTAAAAGAAGAGAATATAAACCTTCGCTAAGTTTAGATTACTTTGATTTAACTGAAAAAGACCTTGACAGGGAATTTGATGCAGGTCATAAACTTGGTATAGGTAGAGCAAAACTAAAAGATATTATATCTTTCCTAGAGCAGACATATTGCAGGTCTATTGGCGTAGAATTTTTATTCATAAGAGATTTGGAAATGGTAACTTGGCTTCAACATCATTTTGAGAGTCATAGAAATAGTCCTGAATATTCAAATGATGAGAAACTATACATACTGGAAAAATTGCGCAGATCTGTCTTTTTTGAGTTTTTTCTCCAAAAAAAGTTTCCGGGTCAAAAAAGATTCTCATTGGAAGGTGCAGAAGCACTTATACCAGCTCTAGATGCGATTATGGAGAAAGGTTCTGAGACAGGTATAAAAGAGTTTATAATTGGAATGCCACACCGAGGCCGACTTAATGTATTGGTAAATATTCTCAGAAAACCGTATAAAGATGTATTTTCAGAATTTGAAGGTGTTGAGTATGATAATGAAAGTCTACTTGGAGATGTTAAATATCACCTTGGATACACCATCAATAGAAAGTCTAGTAATGGTAAAGAAATAAAATTTACCCTTGCTCCAAACCCTTCTCACCTAGAAGCTGTGGATCCTGTAGTTGAAGGCATCACACGAGCAAAAATTGATGAGATATATGAAGGTGATGCCAGTAACATAGCTCCAATATTAATACATGGCGATTCTTCCATAGCCGGTCAAGGTGTTGTATACGAAGTACTACAGATGCAAGACTTAGCTGGTTACTCAACAGGTGGAACCATTCATTTGGTTATCAACAACCAAATTGGGTTTACAACAGATTATCTTGATGCAAGATCTTCAACATATTGTACTGATGTTGCAAAAACAACTCTTTCTCCAGTCTTTCATGTTAACGGAGATGATCCAGAGTCATTGGTTTATAGTATTCAGACAGCAATGGAGTTTAGAAATAAATTCAAAAAAGATGTATTCATAGATATCCTATGTTATCGTCGTTATGGGCACAATGAAGGTGATGAACCAAGATTTACACAACCTACATTATACAAGGCCATTGAGAAACATCCTAACCCATATATAATCTACAAGGATCAACTCATTAAAGAAGGAATAACTGATGCCGAGACATGTGAGAAAGAAGAAACACAGTTCCTTGAAAAACTTGAAGAAAACTATGTAAAAGGTAAAACCACCAAAAAAACAACCATTGATAGTTTTCTTTCTGAAACATGGAAGGATATTAGAAAAGCTGAAGAAAACGATTTTTTGAAATCACCGGATACATCAATAAAAAAGACTACTTTAAAAAGGTTGGTGAAAAAATTGAATGAATTACCTGACAATAAAAAGTTCTTCAGAAAAAGTGTTCGACTGCATAACCAAAGATTAAAAATGTTGGAAGATGGTGGAAAATTTGACTGGGCCATGGGCGAACTTCTTGCCTATGGCAGCCTTGTTGAAGCAGGTATTCCTATTCGTATCAGCGGTCAGGATGTTGAGCGTGGAACTTTTTCACATCGTCACGCAGTGTTAAGTTTAGAAAATAGTGAGGAAAAATATATTCCTCTGCAGCACTTAACTGAGGATCAAGCATCATTTGAAATTTATAATTCAAGTTTATCTGAATATGGTGTTTTAGGATTTGAATATGGATATTCACTTGCATCACCCAATAAACTTACAATATGGGAAGCTCAATTTGGCGATTTTGCTAATGCAGCTCAAGTTATTTTTGATCAATTTATTAGCAGTGCAGAGGATAAATGGAATGTAATGAATGACTTAGTAGTTCTGCTACCCCATGGTTATGAGGGGCAGGGTCCGGAGCATTCAAGTGCAAGAATGGAAAGGTTTCTGTTACTGTGCGCCGATAATAATATGCAAGTTGCAAATTGCACTACACCCGCAAATTTCTTTCATATCCTTCGTCGTCAATTATACAGACCATTTAGAAAGCCATTGATAGTATTTACACCAAAAAGTTTATTACGTCATCCAAAATGTATTTCACCTTCATCCGCCTTCACATCTGGTGGCTTTAAAGAAATAATAGATGATAATACTACCAAACCTGAATTGGTAGAAAAAATTGCAATGTGTACAGGTAAGATATACTATGAATTACTTCAGGAAAATGAAAAAATAGCTGATGGAAGAGTAGCTATTGTGCGAATTGAACAGCTATACCCATTTCCAATGATTCAATTGAAAGAAATACTCAGCAGATATAAAAATGCAACTAGCTATAATTGGGTACAGGAAGAGCCTTCAAACATGGGAGCATGGGAATATGTATTCAACAAACTTACAGATGAGATTAAAATAAGTGTAGTTGCAAGGCCTGCTAGTGGAAGCCCTTCTACAGGATCTCATAAATTTCACAACATAAGGCAACAAAAGATCATAGACAAAGTATTTGGTTTATGTGACTGCCCATATATAAACGATGAGTGTAAGATGGGCTGTATTGGAAATAAATGGAAATCCTTTGAAAAGGAGTTAGAAGAAATGAATATAGATAAAATGGAGAGCACGTTTCATTCAGGCTCTAAACCATTGAAATAAATATAAATTGATAACTGTAACTAAGATACTTCCATGAAAGTTGAAATAACAGTACCAAGCCCAGGTGAATCCATCACTGAAGTCCAAATCGCTGAATGGCTAGTTGGCAATGGAGATCACGTAGAGGAAAATCAGGATATTGTTGAAATTGATTCTGATAAAGCTACCCTTAGCATTGCTGCTCAAGCAACAGGTAAATTAAAAATACTTGTTCAAGAGGGAGAAACTGTAGAAATAGATTCAGTAATTGGTGAGATTGACACAAAAGCAAAAGGGAAAAAATCTAAACCCTCGAAGGAAACAGAAAAAGAGCAAGTGGTTGAAAAACCCAAGAAAAAAGAACCAGAGGTAAAAGAACCAGAGGCAAAAGACGAGGAATCAGAGATACCTATGCCCGTAGTAGACCTTAATATTTCACCTGTTGCCCGTAAATTAATGGCTGAAAAAGACATGAGTGAAAAGGATATCATCAACTTCCTGCAGCATCATAGAATAGGAAAAGCAGATATCGAATATATTTCAGATAATAGAAGTGCAGATAAGTCTGTTGAAATCTCAACATCATGGTCTGGTGGCAGAGAAAGTAGTCGTACAAAAATGACAATGCTGAGAAAAAGACTTTCTCAGCGACTGGTTAGTGTTAAGAATGAAACAGCCATGTTAACTACCTTTAATGAGGTTAACATGACACCAATAATGAATATTAGAAAAAAATATAAGGAAGTATTTGCAAAACAGCATGGTATAGGATTAGGATTTATGTCATTTTTCACAAAGGCAGTAACAGAAGCCATGGCATACTTTCCTCAGATAAACTCACAAATTAATGGGGATGAAGTTCTAAGCTTTGAATATGTTGATATTAGTATCGCGATTAGTGCTCCAAAGGGTTTAGTTGTGCCCATTCTGCGAAATGCTGAAAGTATGAGCTTGGCAAAAATTGAACAAGAGATTAAAAATCTGGCTAACAAGGCAAGAGAAAATAAATTAACTCTTGAGGAAATGACAGGTGGTACTTTTACAATAACAAATGGAGGTGTGTTTGGTTCAATGATGTCTACACCCATAATAAATCCTCCACAAAGTGCCATATTAGGTATGCATAATATTGTTGAAAGACCTATAGCTGTTGATGGAAAGGTTGAAATTCACCCAATGATGTACATAGCTATGTCCTATGACCACAGAATAATAGATGGAAAGGAGTCCGTAGGATTTCTTGTGAAAGTTAAAGAACTCCTTGAAAATCCTGAGAGAATGATTTTTGGAGCAAAAGATCCCATGGAAGTTTTACTGGGAGTTTGATTGCTGACGGCAATAGTTACCTATCTTGAATTATTTTAAATGAGTAATAAATTTGATTTTCTTGTTATTGAGACTGGAATGACAATGGGACTAAAGGTATTGGAAACCACTATAACATTGATGTTCCATCGTAGATTTGAAAATTTCAATTAATCATGACGCAGTGATTCAACTGGATCTTGATCAGCAGCTTTTCTTGCAGGTAACCATCCAAAGATTATTCCAACACCTGTAGCAACTCCAAAGGAAAGCATAATAGAACCAAAAGAAACTATTGTTTTAATATCTGTGGATGCTGTGATTAAATTGGCCATTATTACACCTACCAGTATTCCTATAAGGCCTCCCGTAATACTTATTAACATTGCTTCTGCCAGAAATTGAAATATTATATCTTTTTTTGTTGCTCCAATGGCTCTTCTCACACCAATTTCGCGAATCCTTTCCATCACGGAGGCAAGCATTATATTCATAATTCCTATTCCTCCCACAATAAGAGAAATGCCAGCAATTGCTCCCAAAACAATATTAAAGATATCCTTTGTTTTTTGCTCCTGTTTTAATAGTAACTCAGGAATTTTAATTTCGAAATCGTCAACTCCCATATGCCTTCTTGATAAAATGTGTTCGATTGCTTCAGTGGTAGACTCAAGTTGAGAACTCTCTTTTACTTGTACTACTATTTTACTAAGTTGATTATCAGACTCAGAAGCTTCATATGATGTTGTAGTAACCATTCTGCCTCCTCCAAAAAACATTACAGTACCTCCTCCCATCATTGACGACTGTGCCATAAGTGACCTATCCTTAAACCTCATCAATATTGTTTTTATGGGTATAAAAACATTTCTATTATAGCTGCTTACTCCCAGACCTTCGGCTTTTTTACTTACTGGAACTCCCTTCAGAACCCCTATAACTTTCAACCATATCGCACCGCATTTAATTTGTCGCCCAATTGGATTAGTTTTTGGGAAAAGTTTCGCTACAACTTCGGGACCTATCACACATACTGGAGCTCCCATTTCAATCTGTTCAGCACTAAAATAATTTCCTTTTTTTAGTTCTTGATTAAACAACGTAAAAAAGTCATCCGTTACCCCACTCAAATTTACCATCAAATTATTACCCTTTCTAATTGCGGGGGTGGTATATATTATCTCAGGGCTAACACTCTCAACTGTTGGTATTGATTCCAAAATATTATTAGCATCTTTTATGGTTAATCCCTGTGAGAATTTTTTATTAATCTCCTTACTTTCTTCATCACCTGAGGCTGCATCGTCTTCTGAAAGGGCTTGTGATTTGGGAGTAATTATAATATTATTTAGTCCAACAAGTTTTATTTGATCCAGTATTTCCTGTCTAGCACCATTACCAATCGCTAACATTGCAATTACAGCAGCAACACCGAATATGATTCCCAATGCAGTAAGAATAGAACGAAATTTATTTGTAATTACCGCTTCAAGTGAAATAGATAGTATTAAGAAATATCTCTCCATAATTGTCTTTATCTCCCAGTCTCTATTTTTTTCTTTTTCCGTTGAAATTTCTTTTTCCTTTTCTTTTCGGTCTTTTAGTATTGGATGATTCAGATGCTTCTTGGGTTTTCTTATCCAGGAATTTAAACTTATCAATTATGTCTTGATCCAACATGTGAAGAGACCACTCGTCTGCCCCTTCTGGTGGTATCAGATACACCTTATCACCAACCTCAAGGCCAGCATGTATGATTATACTTGTTTCATTAATTTCACCAGGAATTACCTGTTTTTTTCCTGCTCTAGTGAACACAAAATTTACAGAATCAGATACATTAACACATTCTATGGGTAGAAAAATAACCGAATCTATTATGCTTGTGATTATTCTGTTCTTAGTAGTCATTGATGGTCTAATTACGGAATCATATCCATCAACTTGAATAATAACTTCAAAAACCTTGGCATTACTATTACTCATTTGTTCGCCCATATTAGCTACTTCATATACAACACCCGTGAAGCTTTTATTTGGAAAGGCATCTACTTCTATGATCGCTGTTTGACCTTGCTTTACCTTACTTATATCAATCTCATTAACGTATGTTTTTGAGTTCATTGCACTCAGGTTAGGTAAGGTTGCGACTACATTATCCCACATACTAACCTGACCACCAACGCCTATCTTTTTCCCATTCCAATCACGTTTATAATTAACCATTCCGGACTTTGGTGCCGTTACAATAAATTCATTTTTGAGCTTGTTAAACTCTTTCAAAACACGCTTAGCTTTCTCTAAGTTAGCAGCAACTTCTCTCATTTCTGCCTGAGCCTTTTGCTTTTTTATTTCATAATTCTCTATATTTTGATACAGGGATCGCTGTGTTTTTTCAAAGTCTATTTTTACCTGTCGCTGTGTCGCTGGTGGCTCATAGATTGACTGGTCAACTACAATCTGCTTTTCCTCAAGGGTAAACTTTAAATTTATTAACTCATCACGAGCTGCTCTGAGTGTTAAAGTTGTATCAAGCTGGGTTTTTACATATTGTGTTTCTAACTTCTCAACCTCAAGTTCTTGATCCGTAATTTTATTTTGAAGATCACTACGATCTAGTGTGGCAACCCATTGTCCTGAATCAACAACTGTTCCATCAGGTACAATATCTTCAATCGTATATCTGTGAATCTTTGAACTTCTTAGGCCATTTGGATTAGGCCCTTTAATCTCTTCGCTACTGCGAGCTTCAAGCTCTCCTGTTGTGGTTACATCTATAATAAACTCCCCTTCTTCGACTTCAACAATTATAACTCCAGAAGAGTCACTCGAATCTGATGAGAAATACCATATAAAAGAAACTAACAGAAGAAATGAAACGGAAAGAACAATAATATTTTTACGATTCATTGTATCTATTTTTAAAGTTGTAAAATTATAAAATAGTGTAACAGAAGCCACAACCAGTAAATAAAATTTTATAAAAAAGCCTCGGCACCGTACAGTGTCGAGGCTTATAAAATTTTTTATGTTTTTTTAAAGTCCTAAAACCATTATCTGAAGATAATATGCACCAGCTCCAGCTAAATAACCAACCAATGCAAGGAGACTAATTTTCTTCATATACCAAATAAAATCTATTTTCTCCAAGCCCATAGCTGCAACACCAGCTGCAGAACCAATTATTAAAATACTTCCACCTGTACCAGCACAGTAGGCAAGAAATTGCCAAAATTTTCCATCAACCACAAAGTCAGATAGAAAACCTGTTGTTCCCATCTCAACAATGGGGTACATTCCCATCGCTCCAGCAACAAGAGGCACATTGTCAACAATTGCGGAAAGTACTCCAATCACAAGATTAATTGCATAAATATTCTGCATATTGTCATTCAAAAATTGAGCTAAAACATTTAAATGTCCCATTGACTGTAAGGCCGCAACAGCTGATAAAATACCAAGAAAAAAGAAAATTGTTGGAACATCAACTTTTCTTAAAATACCAATAACAGTTAATTTACGCTTATCCTCCAGGGGTTTATTTCTATGCATAATTTCTGTTATGAGCCATATTACTCCTAAGCCAAATAACATTCCAAGATATGGAGGCAAATGTGTAACCGTTTTAAAAACAGGAACAAATAGTAAAGCACATACACCCATTATAAGTAATAATTTTTGTTCAAAATGTGATGTAAAATCCTTCTCATCAGCATTATCAAGTACTGGTCTTTCAACTTCACCCTTAACAGTAAATGTAATAATAAGTAAGGGAACCACCATAGTAACCACACTTGGAAAAATGACATTAGTAATAATACTTAACGCCGTAATCTGACCTCCAATCCATAACATAATGGTAGTTACGTCACCTATTGGGGACCAAGCTCCTCCTGCATTTGCAGCAAGAACAACCATCGAGGCAAAGAACCATCTTGTTTTCTGATCAGAAATGAGTTTTCTTAATAACGCAACCATAACAATTGTTGTGGTAAGGTTATCTAATGTTGCAGACATAAAAAAGGTTAGTATGCTAAGAACCCATAATAATTTTACTTTATTGGTTGTTCTGATTCTGTCAGTAATTAATTTGAATCCCTGATGCTGATCAACAGTTTCAACTATTGTCATTGCACCAAGTAGGAAGAAAAGTATTTCTGAAATTTCCACCAAATGATGATCAAGGTCGTGTTTTACAAAATGCATAACATTGCTTGCTGTTTCAACCGTACCTTTCCATGCTTGATTATAAAGTACCTCATCAACATTTGGTTTGATAAAGGTCATAACATCAGTAGCCATGGTTTTTGCCATTGCCCAAGAAGGACTTAAACCCAAATCAAGAAGGCCCGTTGCATTTAAAGCATATAAGCCCCATAAAACAGTTCCAGTAAGTAAAGCAGAAGCTGCTTTATCAATTTTTAAAGGGTGTTCAAGGGCAATCATAGTATACCCAAGAATAAATATTATTAACATTAAAATGAACATATCTTAAGATCTATTTGTTTTAGGCAGCAAATGTAGATAATCAATTTGATTCATTGCTAAAAAATAACATGAATCCATAAGTTGAGAATGAAATTTTTAGTCTTTCTAAATAAGAAGGTGGCGAATGACTATTAACTTATTTATTTCTTTTAAGTTGTTTATTCTTCTGATCTTCAATAATTTTTTTCAAATCCTCCAAATCAAACTTAAACCTCTTTGCCATGGTAGCTACATCATACTTTTTACCAATTTTCTTAGGAATATTGAGCTTGGAACGTAAAAATGGCTCACCTATATTATTAGCCTTGGCAACTTCCATTAAAGTCATTGATGAATCCATAATTACCACATAACCAACATTATTGGAATTATTATCATCGGATGAATAATTTGTACATGAAATGGTTACTGAAATAATAACAGTCAATAGAAATAAGTTTCTGAAAATCATAGCAAATTTTATTTAGTATTTTATTGAAAAACAATTTTTTAACATATACCTTGGCAAAAATAGAAAATCTTTAAAATAAAAATAGGATAATACAACGCTTTATAGCGTGAGTTTCTAAAATTATCATTGTAATCATTTTTCTTACTTTTGCTCTGTTTAAATAAATTATAATTTGAGGTTATTATTATTCGATTTTGGAGCAGGAGAAATAATGTTAGTTGTTCTGGCAATTCTTCTTGTTTTCGGACCCAGTAAAATTCCGGAAATAGCACGAGGGTTGGGAAAATTCATTAACGACATAAAACATGCATCCGAAGATATTAAAACAGAAATCAACAGAGAAGCTGATAGAATTGACAGAGAAAAAAGGCTCGAAGAATATAAAGCTTCCATGGATAAGGAGACCGATATACCAAAAACCAAAGAAACTAAAAAGGATTCTCAATAAAAACCTGCACATTACGTTATTAGCATAATACAGATAAAAAAATAATTACACATGAACAAGTTGTTTTCTACACTCTTGATTTTTAGTTTTGTGATTGCTATACCTATTACGGTATCCGCACAACGAAATCCTGCTAAAAGTGCTGATGAGGCCTTTTCAAAACAACAATATTCTCTTGCAATAGATAAGTATAAAAAAGCCTATACAAAAGTTAAAAAGAACAAAGAGGAAAAGAATAGGATTACAGCCCAACTAGCAGAATGTTACAGATTAACTGGAAATTTTAAACGAGCCTCTATTTCTTACAAACGTCTCATTAAAAACGATTACGACAAGCGTAACCCAGAATTATTGCTGCATTATGCTAACATGTTAAAAATGACAGGAAATTATGATGAAGCAATTAATCAGTACAATGCATATGCACTGAGAGTTCCGGAAGATCCAAGAGGTGTAAACGGTGCTGAGTCAACAGCACTAATTGAGGAATGGATAGCAAACCCATCAAAATATGAAGTTACCAATGTTAAGAAGATAAACTCCAGGGAGGCTGATTTTGCCCCTGCTTATACCACGGACAACTATAATGAGATTGTTTTCACATCAACTCGCGAAGGAGCCACAGGGAAAGAAACTGACAAATGGACAGCTCAAAATTTTAGTGACTTGTTTGTAGCAAAAATCGACAGAAAAGATGAGTGGTCAGAACCAGTATTATTTGATGCAACGGAAAAACTAAATACCAATGCAAACGAAGGTGCTGCTGTTTTTAACTCAAAGTTCAATACGATATATTTTACAAGATGCCCAAACGATCAGCAAAAGGAAAGCGGATGTCAAATATATAAAGCAAGACGTACAGGACGTACATGGTCAGAAGCTGAAATGGTTGAGATGGTTGGTATTGACACACTAAGTACAATCGGACAACCCACCATAAGTGAAGGTGAGCTAGTAATTTACTTTGCAGCGAATAGAAGAAATGGATTGGGAGGAAAAGACATATGGGTTGCCTTCAGGGATTCAAAATCAGAACCTTTTGGTAGACCGATGAACTTGGGAGAAACCATAAACACACCAGGAGATGAAATGTTTCCTTTCCTTAGAAATGACACAACATTGTTTTTTGCCTCGGATGGACATGGTGGAATGGGTGGCTTGGATATTTTTGTAACCAAAATAGATACCTCTGGAAATTGGGGAGAGCCGAAAAACCTTAAATATCCCATAAATTCAATTTCAGATGACTTTGCTATTGTTTTTCATCCCACTGATGAATATGGTTTTTTAAGTTCAAGTCGTAAAGGATCACGAGGCCTAGAAGATATATGGTACTTCATAGAGCCCCCACTATTATTTTCATTGAGCGGAACCGTTAGAGATGATAGAACATTAATGACAATGGGAGATGTAAATGTACAACTCATTGGCTCATCGGGGATATCCGTAACCACCCGAACCAATGATGAAGGGTTTTATAGTTTTGGAGAAAGTCAATTGGAAACAAATACCATGTATGAAGTTCTTGTGGCAAAACCAAATTATTTCAATACTAAGGGAACTTTTACTACAGTTGGAGTAGAATTTAGTAAGGATTTTGTTAAGGATTTTAATCTAATACCTATTCCTGCAGAACCAATCGAATTGCCAGAGATATTATACGACCTCGCAAAATGGGAGTTAAAACCACAATATCAAGATTCATTACAAGGTTTAATTCAAACCCTAAGAGACAATCCTAATATAGTTGTTGAACTTGCAGCACATACTGATGCTCGAGATAGTTATGAACGAAATGATGTATTATCGCAACGGCGTGCTCAATCTGTTGTGGATTATCTTATTGTTAGAGGAATTGAACCATCTCGACTCGTTGCTAAAGGATACGGAGAGAGAGTTCCCATAACCCTTAAGAGAGATGTTATACGAGATGGTTATCCATTCACAGAAGGAACAACAATGACTGAAGATTATATTGCAGCATTAACTAGCAATGGAGAAAAAGAAGCCGCACACCAACTTAATCGTAGGACAGAATTTAGGGTATTAAGGAAAGATTATGTGCCATCTGCCACCAATATTGATCTTACTAAAATTAACATCGCTATTAACCCCGAAGACAATGCCATTGTTTTTACCGAAGCACCAAAAACGGGAACTTACATTAGTACATGCATTATCAATGGTTACAATGAGGAGTTTGCCTTTGATAGAACAGCTGATGCAATGATTTCACTGGACAAGGCATTGGATTTATTAAAGTGGGGAGCCATAAGCAAAAACGACTTTGAGGGTGATCCAGAGAAAATACTTGCAAATAATACAATAGCAAATAAGGCTATTATTAATATAAAGGAAATAAACATAGCTAATCAGAAAGTTGAAAATGTTATGCTCAGGGTTAACTATAAATTAAATTATGGATTAGTATTTGGCGATCGATTCTTAAAGAAATTTGGAAAATATTCCTACAACACAAAAACCAATAAGCTAACGATAGGCGTTAAGTAACTTTATCATAATTCCAAAGTAATAAATGACCAGTAAATCAAGATACATGCAGAGAGGAGTATCCGCCTCTAAGGAAGATGTTCATGCTGCAATAGCAAATCTAGATAAGGGTATTTTTCCCAATGCCTTTTGTAAGATTATTTCTGATATCCTGGGTGGAGATGAAAAATTCTGCAATGTTATGCATGCTGATGGTGCAGGAACAAAGTCATCCCTAGCATATATGTATTGGAAAGAAACGGGTGATATTAGCGTATGGAGAGGAATTGCTCAGGATGCTATTGTAATGAACCTTGATGATTTATTGTGCGTGGGAGTGACAGATAATATATTATTATCATCTACAATTGGCAGGAATAAAAATCTGATTCCAGGAGAAATAATTGCGGCAATAATAGGCGGTACTGAAGCCTTTTTAGAAAAAATGAGACAATTGGGAGTGGGCATATTTCTTACCGGAGGAGAAACAGCAGATGTGGGAGATATTGTAAGAACAATAATTGTTGACTCAACTGTTAGTGCAAGGGTTAAACGCAGTGATATTATTGAAAATAATATTCAACCTGGCGATGTAATAGTTGGCCTATCTTCATACGGGCAAGCAACATATGAAGATGAATACAATGGAGGTATGGGCAGCAATGGTCTAACTTCTGCCCGACATGATGTATTTGAAAAAACCCTTGCAAATAGATACCCTGATAGTTTTGACCATCTAGTACCAAAATCACTAGTATATTCTGGTAAGAAGAACCTCACTGATAGATCTGAAATCGATGGTATAGATATTGGAAAACTAGTGTTATCGCCAACCCGAACCTATGCTCCTGTGATAAAGAAAGTCTTAGATGGACACAGGTCCAATATAAATGGAATGATCCATTGCAGTGGTGGTGCGCAAACAAAAGTTCTCCATTTTGTGGATAATGTTCACATAATCAAGGACAACATGTTTGAACTTCCTCCATTGTTTAGACTAATTCAAGATCAATCAGGAACACCCTGGGATGAGATGTATAAAGTTTTCAACATGGGTCATAGGATGGAGCTATACATACCCAGAGAAATCGCAGCAGATATAATAAATATATCCAATGAGTTTGGTATAGAAGCACAAATTATTGGTAGGGTTGAAAAATCTGATTCAAAAAAATTAACGATTATCTCAGAATTTGGAACATTTCAATATTAGAAAAATTAACTTCCATCTTTTTTTAAGACCTTGCCTTAATGCAAAGACCATTCTAATTGATGATTTAGCCAGCATTTTGAGCAAATTTATTAATCCCCATATATTTTAGAACTTAGCTAGTATATAATTAGAAAGAATAATTATCTTTACATATGCTAAAGAGGTATTTATGAAAAATGTAGTAATTTTTGGGGGTACTGGTTTCATAGGTAAACAATTGGTTAATCGTTTAAAAAGTGATTATAAAGTAATTGTTTTTTCAAGGCACAAAAGATCTACATCAGAGTTATTTGATAGCAGTGTTTCAATTGCAAGGCTTAAACGTACAGATATATCCAAAATAGTAGAACATATAGATGGAGCAAAAGCAATCATAAATTTGGCAGGTGAAAATGTTGGCAAGAGATGGACTAAGGTTAGGAAACAAAAAATTACAAATAGTCGACTTGATATTAACAGCATGATCGTAAGAGCAGTAAGGTCATGCAATACAAAACCAGAAGTGCTCATTCAAGGGTCGGCAATAGGTTTTTATGGGTTTAGCAGAATCAATTTTGATATTGATGAAAGTAACTCCAAGGGTAAAAGAGGATTTCTAACTAAACTATCCATAAGTCATGAAGAATCAGTTGAACAGCTTGAATCGATAATAAGAGTTGTATACTTAAGAACCGGTCTCGTTCTTGGCAGCGATGGAGGGGCGCTTCCTAAGATGCTTAAACAATATAATTTATATGTAGGAGGTAGGTATGGAAATGGAAAGCAATGGAACTCATGGATACATATAGAAGATGAAGTTAGAGCTATAATTTATCTTCTTGAAAATGAAAATTGCCAAGGACCATATAACCTAACGGCTCCCAATCCTGTAATAAACAAGGTTTTTAGTTCGACTTTAGCTAAGGTTTTAGGAAAACCAAATATTTTTCCAGCTCCAGCCTTTGCATTGAGACTCATACTTGGCAGTATGGCTAATGAACTATTGCTAAGCGGAGTTAAAGTAATTCCTAAGAGACTACTTGAAGACGGCTTTAATTTTAAATTCAGTAACCTTACTGATGCTTTAAGAGATATTACAAAAAATTAACACTCTGGAACATGAGATTTATAGGAAATCTGGTTTGGCTCATTTTTGGTGGTCTTGCCATTGCGATAGAATATTTTGCAGCAAGCTTAGTTCTTTTTATAAGCATAATTGGAATTCCATTTGGAATACAAACAATAAAACTTGGTTTATTGGCAATATGGCCCTTTGGCAGTGAGGTAGTTAAAGTAGATGAACCCTCTGGCTGCATTAACTCGATAATGAATTTTATTTGGTTTTTTATAGGAGGGTTTTGGATCCTACTAACCCATTTAGTATTTGGTGTGCTATTGTTTATAACAATCATAGGAATACCATGGGCTAAACAACATTTTAAACTTGCAGGTTTGGCTCTTACGCCATTTGGTAGAGATATTATCTCAAAATAAGCGTCTTAAATAATATTATTTTGTAATATCGCACAATAGTTTTGATGATCATGAATTTACCCCTTTTAGTTGAGACAGAGGCCGTTTCGTATGTTATTGGCGATGGTGCAATCGAAAAATCATTTAGTAGGTTGGATGAATTTAATCGAATCTTCATAATAATGGATGATAATGTTGAAGAACATTGCTTACCTGTTTTAAAACAAAAATTGCCTTCTTTAAATATTTCCGGAACTATCACAATAATTAGTGGAGAAGAAAATAAATCTATACACCAACTGATATACATTTGGAATGAACTAACTCGGCTAAACATAGGACGTGATGATTTGATACTAAACCTTGGTGGTGGAGTGCTAACTGACATTGCTGGTATGGCAGCAGCAACATTTAAAAGAGGTGTTCAATTTATAAATTACCCAACCACCTTATTGGGAATGGTAGATGCAGCAATAGGTGGTAAAACAGGCATCGATTTTTCAAGATTTAAAAACCAGGTAGGTTTATTTATAAATCCAGCATGTGTAATAATAGATCCAATATTTTTAAAAACTCTTGAAAAACTCCATTGGCAATCAGGATTTGCCGAGGTTCTTAAATACGGACTGATTATGGATAGAGAGTTATGGCAAAAACTTGAAGGTAAAAATTATCTTGAAATAAATGATTGGAGCCCAATAATATCAAAGGCAGCTAAAGATAAGATTGATATTGTTAGATTTGATTCATTGGAAAAGGGAATTCGTAAGAACCTTAACTTCGGCCATACGATAGGGCATGCTCTGGAGTCCTTTTACCTTAATTCTGAGAATCCGGTAACTCATGGCAAAGCTGTGGCTGCTGGAATGATATGTGAAGGATGGATATCTTCAAAAGTTTTTGATCTTGAATGCAAGAGCTTGGAGAGCATTGTTAAAATGATTGACCATAATTTTAAAAGATTTAGTTTTGGTAAGGAAGATATTTCTCAGATAATGGAATTAATGAAACAAGATAAAAAGATCAGAGATAATAAACAAAAGTTCAGTTTACTCAGAAAAATAGGTAAGGCTGTTCACGATGTTGAAATTGAAGATAAAATGATAATTGAAAGTCTTGAATTTTATATTAATCGTAAAAAGTGTAACAATTGAAGTTCCATTTAAAAATGAAATCACAGGATATATCGGGTAAGATATCAATCGGTGGTTCTAAAAGTATTTCTAATCGACTTCTAATAATCCGCAGCATTGCAGATAGCAATATTGATATTGATAATATTTCATTATCTGATGATAGCCAGAATTTATTGGATCTTCTTGAAAAAATTCGTGACGGTGAGAAATCCAACATACCAGTGATACTGGATATTAAGAACACTGGCACTGCGGCCAGGTTTTTGACGGCATACCTTACAACAATAGAAGGGGCATGGTTTATTACAGGAAAAGACAGAATGAGACAACGCCCTATGAATGGACTCGTTGATGCTCTCCTAGAATTAGGTGCTAATATTTCCTATGCAGAAAAAACAGGGTTTATTCCCATAAAAATAACTGGTGCTAATCTTAGAGGAAATGAGATTAGTATCGATGTATCTCAAACAAGTCAGTTTTTAAGTGCTATAATGATGATTGGTCCATACCTGGAAGAGGGAATAAGAATTAGGATGCAAAATAAGCCAGTTTCAATGCCATATGTTGAAATGACACGTATTTTAATGCAACAATTTAATGCCAGTGTTAATATATCTTCAAATATAATAGATATAAAACCTAGTCATTATAAATTTCGCAGAATTACAGTTGAACCTGATTGGAGCTCTGCATCCTACTGGTACGAATTAATAGCCCTCTCAAAAGATGGGAAAATAGAACTTCCAGGATTTTCAAAAGATAGTATACAGGGAGATAGCATATTGGCTGAGGTATATGAAAACCTAGGTGTAACAACAACATATACAAATGATGGAATAGTAATTGAGAGAAATTTAGAGCCAAAGTCCATGTTTTCATTTGATTTTAGTGGTAGCCCCGATATTGTTCCATCGGTTTTGACAACATGTGCAGCATTGGAAATAAAGTCAGAGTTTAAAAATATTAGCCATCTAAAGCATAAGGAATCAGACAGAATTAATGCTTTGACCATTGAGCTACGAAAAATTGGCGCTATCATAACCCAAAGTGGTAATAATTTGATCCTTAAATCAGGTGGAAAATTATCCAATAAAATTAATTTTGACACACATAATGATCACAGAATGGCAATGGCTTTTGCTCCTTTAGCTTTAAAGTTTCCAGAAATTACCATTGATAACCCTTATGTTGTCAATAAATCCTATCCAGAGTATTGGGATGAAATTAAAAAACTTAATTTTGCGTTTCTTAAATTAACAACTGATTAAATTAAATTATTTTGAGCAAGCCACTTGAAGTTGATATTTTTATACCCTGTTTCATTGATCAGGTTTATCCAGAAACTGGATTTAATATGATAAAAGTATTGGAAAAAGCTGGAGTCAAAATTAATTATAACCCCAACCAAACATGCTGCGGACAAATAGCCTTTAATGCTGGATTTTGGGATGATGCAAAAAAATTAGGAGAGAAGTTTATCAAGGATTTTGATAATGGCAGAATGATAGTTGGGCCCTCAGCTTCATGTATAGGTTATGTAAGGAATGGTTTTGATGAACTATTTTACAATGGTGCCTATCATAATGAATACAAGCAATTACAAAGATCTATTTTTGAGATAACAGACTTTCTTGTTAATGTAGTTAAAGTAACTGACCTGGGATCTGTTTTTGAGCACAAGGTCACTTTTCATGATTCATGTGCTGCACTAAGAGAATACAAATTAGGTAATGAACCAAGAATATTGCTTAAAAATGTTTCTGGTTTGGAACTTGTAGAAATGGAAAATTGTCATGAATGTTGTGGATTTGGAGGTACATTTGCAATTAAATTTGAACCCATCTCTACTGCTATGGCGGAGCAGAAAGTACATGATGCCATCAATACAGGAGCAGAATATTTAATATCAACCGATAGCTCATGTCTCATGCATCAATATGGTTATATTAAGAAACATAACTTGCCACTAAAAGTTGCTCATATTGTTGATGTTCTAGCATCTGGAATTTAGTTACCTAACCGATAATACGCTCTCCAAATCTTCTTTTCTAACAGGCTTTGCTAATATTTTCTTCTCCCTATCAAGAACTAAAACTGTTGGTGTCGCAACTATGCCATATTTTTCGATTATGGGTCCATACCAACCCTTAAGTTCAGCAATATTTATCCAATTGTAGTCATTATGACTTAAACTTTCTTTTAAAACCTCTTCATTATCATCAATGGAAATAGCAATTACTTCAATTTGATTTCCTTTTTTATAATAATTATTTATGATGGGTAATATATCATCGCAATGTGGACACCAACTTGCCCAAAATACAATTACCGTTGTTTCAGCTTCAATTGCATACAGATCAATGTCAATGCCATTTATATCTTTAACTTTGAATTCTGGAGCCAGCTGACCTATGGCTAATTTTTTAATTAACTCGAGTTTCTCCTGTAGATTTAACTTTCGCTCTGTATTCTCGCAGAAATCATTAAGAGTATTTGCGTTGGCGATATACTCAAGGCCTTTTTCAAAACCAATGGATTCAAAACCAGATATTAGAAAGTCAACCACATGTTCATAAACTTCTTGATTTGAAGATGCATATTTAAATATTGTATCAATACTTATTAGCATTAAATTTTCCAATTCCTCCTGAGATGTTGCATATTTTTGATTTAGACTCAAATAGCCTACAACCTTTGAAGTAAGTACTGTACTATTAATTAACATACTATCACTAAAATCTACATTATCAAAAAAATGAGTCTTTAGATAATCATCTTTTTCTAGAGCATTCAGTGTTGGATCTGGAATTATTGGTCTATCACTAGAAATAAATTTTGCAGCAAATGTAAGGTTGTTGTCAGAAGTTAGTTTATCTACTCTATCATTTAACTGTTTTCTTAAAAATTCATACTGGTTTATTGCCTCAACATAAAGTTTATCATTTGGTGGATAATTCTGAATAAAGGCATTTATTACTTTAACCTTGTAAAGATTATCACTCTTTAGCCTCAAATAATCGTAGTATATCAGGTTCTCCACCGAAGAGATTATCTGTATTGCGTCAACATTATCAATCTCTGAAGTGGTAAACTGAATGTCTTCGTAGTTATAAATAAGCTCAACCGCTTTACCAGTACCTTTAATTATAAGATACATACCAGCATCTCTTGATTCAGGCATATTAAAGATAAATGATCCTGTAAGATCAGTTAGAGCAGTATCTACCGTTATTTTTCTTTCCCCCATTAGCCTCATCAGGTATACATTCTCATTTTCTAATCCTGAAATGGTTCCACTTATCCTGTTGGATTGGGAATTAACACTTAAAACACTCAGAAAAAACAATAAAATAAATAATAATCGTAGCATAGGTCCAAATTATTTCTCAAAGTTAAACAAAACACTTAATTTTATGGGCCAAACATAATGTAAAATCAATGGATTATATTAGGTTAGAAATATCAGAGAACATCGCCACAATAACACTCAAGAATGATGAAAGAAGAAATTCCCTTTGTGAACGAATGCTTTCAGAACTTGAAGCCACGTTTATTGAATTGGAATCCCAGGATATAAGGGTTGTAATATTAAAAAGTAATTTGGATGCAAAGGTATGGTGCGCAGGATTAGATATAAAAGAGTTACCTAACGCTGGAAAAGATCCCCTACCCTATAGCCATCCTCTGGAATCATTAATGCGTAAAATTGAGAACTTTAATGCTCCTGTAATTGCTATGATAACTGGATCTGTGTGGGGAGGGGGAATGGACCTTGCTCTAACATGTGATTTTATTATTGGATCTCCAGAGTGTTCATTCGCAATTACTCCTGCAAAAATAGGTGTGCCATATAATGTTTCCGGTTTAATACACTTTTTAAATGTTGTTGAAATGAATATTGCAAAGGAACTGTTTTTTACCGCAAAACCAATGATGTCTGAACGAGCATATATCATTGGCCTCATCAATCATTTAATTGATAAAGATAAAATAGAAGAATTTACATATGATTTGGCAAATACTATCTGCAACAACTCGCCCCTCAGTATTGGTGTAATTAAGAAACAACTTAACCTACTTGGTAAAGCTAAGCCATTATCACCCGATATGATGGAAGATATCAATGAATTAAGGTTTAAGGCGTATACAAGCCATGATTTTGCCGAAGGAAAGTTGGCTTTTTTGGAAAAGCGTAAGCCTTTATTTAAGGGTGAATAAATCATAGTAGTAATGACTACTAAACGAATAAAGGGCTAAATTGTATTGTTCAAAACAATATTTAAAATGTCTATCCCAAAGATTATAGTTCTTAAGGTTTAGAATCTCATATTTATAACCCTATTGCATTTTAGCTTTATAATTATTCATAAACCTTTTGATGTAGAGTTCCATATTTTCCTCAGGCATAGGAAGATGCACATATGCAATTGTCCCATCTGGATTTATGAATATATATGTTGGAAACACTCTAATATTATAATCCTCTAGAAGCAAAATATTATCATTAAGATCTACAATTGGCCAATTGTACTTCTGATCCTTTGCAAATTTAATAAGATCATCATTTGCTTTGTCAGTGACGACACTAATAACATCAAATCCTATTTGATCTTTCATGTCATTAATAAGATTCATATGATACTCGCACATTTTGCAATCATTATCTACAAATGCTAATAGCACAAATTTACCTTCATAGCCTTTCAATGATATGTTATTTCCATATGTATCTTGCAACTCAATATTAGGAGCTATTGTTCCACTCTCAAGCGATGTCAACACACTTATATAATTACCGGCTATTTTACGATTTTCATAAAAACTAGAATTTGCTGATATTATATTTAGCTTTTCAATGATTGACCCTTTGTTAACATTTCTGTCATAATAATATCTGGACATTAACAACATAGATGCAAGCTCAACTACTCTAGTATCTTTTGATAAAAGTGTATCTTTAGATATTAGGTCTATTAGTGGAGTGATTGATTTAGAATAGTTTAGCACTGGAATTAAATCTTCATATCGAAAGACTTTTTCAGAGTTAAAATAACTCTTGAAAAACTCCTTAAAGAAATCACAATATTGAATATTAAAATAGAGAACTGGTTTATTAATAAAATATTCCTGTAAAACTTCCCTATTGTTTTTAATTCTACTAAGCCATTTAAGTGAAGCTAAGGTGTAATTAACGTAGTTATCAAAATAAGCTAGATCATCATTGGAATAATTTTCGTTTATATAATCAATAAAACTATTTACCACAGAGTTATCTTTGGTTCTGTATATTCTATTTACATTGTTATAAATAAAATCATTGTATTCAATATTAAACTTCTCTATGGAGGTTTGTAAACCTCCATCATCTGCAAATACTTCAAACATTAGTGGTAGCCTATCGAAAACAGAACCCCTGTTTAAATTGGAGTCCGAAGAAATTTCAAATCTGTAACTTGAACCAGGAGTAAGATAGAACTCACCTTTATCCAGTTCCAAAGCAAGAAATGCAAACTGAGAATTATCAATATTCAATTTAAATGCAAAATCTCCAAATGGGTCTGTAAGAGAAGATGCGATAGTTTTTTCAAGACCGGAGAAAAGGTCATCATAAACAATAACACGAACAAGTTTATCAGGCTTACCTTGTGCATTCCCTGTGATAATAGTTGTTTGTGAACTTAAATTTATGGTTATTAATAAAAACAGAACTATACAATATCTAATCATCAAACTATTTTTAGGTCCGGTATTATTTCACTTATATATAATCATGTGAGAAAAGTGATATTAAGTTTACTAACATCCATTTTAAAAGATAAGCAGGTGAGTAAAACTAAAATATTACTTCAGGTGGTATCAATCCATCTGCACTTCCTCCATTTCTTATGACATCTCTAACGATGCTTGAGGATAGTGGAGTATATTTTGCCTCAGTAAGAAAGAAGACCGTTTCAATATTATCTGAAAGCTTTCTATTAATTTGTCCTATTCCTCTTTCAAATTCAAAATCAGCAGAAGTTCTAAGACCTCTCAAAATAAATTTTGCATTTACCTCATTACAAAACTCAACTGTTAGGCCTGAGTATGATTTAATTTCGACTTTAGAATCTTTTGAAAAAATATCATTGAGCCAATTCATTCTTTGCTCAAGAGTAAACATACTTTTCTTCTCAGAATTAACACCTATGCTAATTATAATCTTATCGAATAAAGGAAGTGCCCTCCTAATAACCGATACATGCCCTAATGTAACAGGATCAAATGAACCAGGAAAAACTGCTATTCGTTCCATAAGTCTTTGAATTATTATGTAAAGATAGATTATTTAGTTAAAAAAATGCTAAAACTTACTTCTAGCATAGGGAGTAAGATTCTGTGAAGCAAAATCATTATTTAGATATTTAAAATATCCTGCAATGGCTATCATTGCGGCATTATCAGTTGTAAATTTAAATGGTGGAATAAATGTTTTCCAACCATTTTCTATTCCAGCTTTTACAATTGCTTCTCTTAATCCCGAGTTTGCTGAAACCCCACCAGCAATGGCAATTTGGTTGATCCCTGTTTGAATTGCAGCCTTTTTAAGCTTGTCCATTAATATTTCAATTATTGTGGATTGAATGGCTGCACTTAAGTCAGCTTTATTATTTTCTATGAAATAATCATCTTCCTTCAATTTATCCCTAAGAAAATATAATATTGATGTTTTCAAACCACTAAAACTATAATTAAGATCAGAAATTCTTGGTTTGGGGAAATTAAAAGCTCCTGGGGTTCCTTCATTGGCAAGCCTATCAATCTCTGGACCACCCGGATATGGTAATCCCATTATTTTTGCTGCTTTATCAAAAGTCTCGCCTGCGGCATCATCTATGGTAGCTCCAATTATTTCCATATCTGAAGGGCTTGTTACTCTAACTATTTGAGTATGTCCACCTGAAACCGTTAGGCATATAAAGGGAAAAATAGGATTATTGGAATTGCTCTCATCATCAATAAAATGAGCCAGAATATGTGCCTTTAAATGATCAACTTCTATGATTGGCACATCCAGTGCCATTGCAAATGATTTTGCAAAAGAAGTACCTACTAGTAATGATCCCAGAAGACCTGGTCCTCGGGTAAAAGCCACAGCACTCAATTGTTTTTTGGTTATCTTTGCCTCTTTCAGAGCAACATCAACAACGGGTATTATATTTTGCTGGTGCGCTCTTGACGCCAACTCGGGAACAACGCCTCCATAAGTGCTATGAACCTTTTGATTAGCAATAATATTGGAAAGAACCCGTGTGTTTTGTATTACTGCTGCAGAAGTATCATCACATGATGATTCAATGCCTAATATATATGTCATTTGAAGAAAAATTCTAGAGACAAAAATATTAAAAATAAACTATTAAGGATCTTATTTCATATCCTTTTAGTGGTTGTTGCCATTCCTATTTTACTAACCATAGTATTTCAAATTCCAGCAGTACAAACTACAGTTGCAAGATATGTAACATCTGCAATATCCAAAGACATAGATCAAACGATTGATATTTCAGCCATAAAAATCAGTTTATTTAGCGGAGTTACAATAAATGATCTAGAAATCCTTGATCACCATGACAATGTTTTAATCAGCATAAACCAACTCTCAGCAGCACCAGTCCTATCAAAACTCAGCTTCACTAATCTTCATTTCATTAATATAAAAGTTGATGAAGCCACATTTAACATGGGCTCCTACAAAGGTGAAAGCTCCGATAATTTAAGTCAATTGATAAATAACTTTAGTAGTGAATCAAATGATAGCAAAGGTGAGTTTAAAATGTTTTCCAAGTCAATTGTATTAATGAACTCGAAATTCAACCTCTTTAATCAAAACAGAGATTACAGCCCAGGAGAAAATATGATGGACTATGCAAATATGCTTTTTGATAGTATAAACATAAGCATCCATAATTTTAGACTTATCAACGATTCACTGCATTTCAAAATATTAAATCTATCAACAAAAGAAATTAGCGGACTTGATATCAAAGATCTTTCTGCAGATTTTACAATTAGCTCATCATGCTTAGAAGCTAACCAAGCAATTATAAATGTAAATGAATCTGAATTAGATGTTGATTTTAGGATGAAATACAATAACTATAAATCTTTGAGTTATTTTATTGACTCTGTTGATATGTATGGGAATATCCGTCCCTCAAAAATAAACATTGCTGATATTGGTCATTTTTCAGATATATTATTTCAAATGCCAAATGAGATTGGTGTTACTGGAGAAATGCATGGAAAAGTAAGTAACCTAAGCACAAAAGATGTAAGAATTAAGTATGGAAAAAACACAAGGATATCAGGCGATATAAGTTTTAAAGGCCTTCCTGATTTTTTCTCATCACTAATCATAGCAGAAAATATCATAATATCAACAAATACAGGAGATATTAAGAGCTTTGATTTACCAATTTTAGAAAAACCCATTGACCTTACTAATATTGTAAAAGAAGACAAACAAATATCATTAATGGGTAATTACAATGGGTATTATGAAGATTTTAAAAGTAACATAGAATTATCCTCTTACTATGGTAGCATAAACTCTGATATTAATTTCAATACTGTTGATGGACTAATTAATTTTAATGCAAAACTTACATCCGACAGCTTGAATATTGGCAAGTTATTAGACATGAACGACATATTAGGAAAAACTAGCTTTAATATTCAAGCAAGTGGCTCAGGGTATTCACTGGAACAAATGAAGTATCAACTGAATTGCAATCTAACCAAATCGGATTTATTTGGGTATGAATACAGTAGAATCGGAATCAAGGGATTATACTTTAGTGACTCTATAAATGCAGACCTGAGGATTGGTGACAAAAACCTAATGATGGAGGCTTTAGTAAAAGCAGATATTGATGGTGAGCCAGCATTTAAGGTAAATGCAAATATAGTTCGAGCAAATATGGATAAGCTAAAACTCATAAGTGGATATCAATTTGCTTTTAGTTCTGAGGTAGATATTGACATTAAGGGCACTGACTTGAGCACATTGAATACAGACATTTCATTAATGAATAGCATGTTATTTTTTGATGATAATCAATATCAAATTGATAGTATTAATATATCAAAGCATACCAATACTGAAATGTTTACAAGTGCCAAGATATCATCCGATATTCTTGATATGAATGCTGAGGGTTATTATGATATTGAAACTGTAACTAATAGTTTCTATAATCTGGTAGACAATTATTACAATATAATAAAGGTTAAAGATAAGACCGAAAAAAACACCAACAAGAACATTAAACTAAACCTCACCATTAATGACCCTCGAATATTTACGGAACAGTTCTTAATGGGAGTTAATATTGCAACAAACACTTCCTTAAACTCAGATTTTGATTTTACAAATCATAAAATTGACCTTAATCTTAACTCTGACCAATTAAACATTAATACGGTTAGAGCAGATACTGCCAATTTTAATATCACTACTATTGGAGACTCATTAATCGGAGAATTCTCAATAGTAAATTTCATCTTAAAAGATAGTTCCGCAAATGACAGCCTCGTACTTGGAATTGATAATTTTAATGTATCATCAAAAATATATCAGGACTCAATAATTTATGGAATAAACTGGAATAACAGAAATCAAAGTCAAGCAAATAGTGGTATTTTGGAGGGTTATTTTTCAAAGGTAGAGGACTCAACAAAACTTAGCATATATAAAGCTGATGTGTTTATAAATGATGTCCGATGGAGTATCGACAGCAATAATTTGGTAACAATTTTTAATGATAGAGTTTTATTCCATGATTTTAATATAAATGCAGGGCCATCTAAATTTAGTTTGCTTGGAATAGTTCCCAGAAGCGAAAATGATTCTTTAATTGCTAAATTCTATGACTGGGATCTTTCAACCTTTAATATTGTCACAGAACCATACAATCTAAGACTCTATGGGCAAGTTAATGGTGAGCTTAAGTTGGGAATGGTAAGAGATAATCCAACATTATCCTCCAATATTAATATAAATAAACTGGGAATAAATGATGAGACTCTAGGAGATGCAGAGATTATTAACACATGGAACAACTCATCAAACACTGTTTTTATCAATACAAATATTGTAAGAGAAGGAGATGTTGGGAAGGGAAATATATTCAGTGCCAATGGATCTTACCAACCATTCAAGAAGAAGGACAATCTTAAAATAGATATCTCATTTAATAGATTTAAACTTCATACCATAGAACCTTTCCTAAGTGATTTTATTAATGATTTAGAAGGAAGTTCGAGTGGGGATCTAAAACTGCGTGGTAGTGTTAAAGAGCCTATTCTTACTGGCAATGCTAACCTTGATAGAGCTGGGTTAAGAGTTGTATACCTTAACACAAAATACTCCTTTACAAACTCCTTAGAATTTGTAAAAAATGGTATTGAATTTGACAAACTTGTAATATATGACACCTTGGGTAATAAGGCACAGATAAATGGTAGTCTTAAACATGAGTTTTTTTCAGACCCTAATTTTGATATAAGCATAGCAACCAATGGCTTATTATTTTTTAACACATCTGAAAATATGAATGATTTATATTATGGATCAGCAATATGTTCTGGAAAAATTGATATTAAAGGTAGCCCAAGTGATATAGACCTCAAAATACACGTTGATACAAAAAAAAACACTTCTGTGGTATTGCCATTGGATTATTCTGTTGAGATATCAGATAAGGATTATATAATATTCACAAAGAAGGATGTTGACTCCATCAGTGATGCGGAATCAGTAGTGATTTTGAATAAGAACAAAGGTGATAAACTCAAGTACAATATAAATGTTGGCCTTAATGTAACCCCTGTTGCTCAAGTGGGAATTAACCTACCCGACGACATGGGAAAAATAACAGCTAGAGGAAGCTCCAATCTTGCGATTGATGTTAACTCCAATGGCAAATTTAGCCTTGTTGGCGACTACATTGTTCAAGATGGTCTATTTCAATTCAGAATTGGCAATTTGGTTAGCAAAAGGTTTGAGTTAGTTCAAGGTGGTCGTATTTCTTGGTCTGGCAACCCCTACTCTGCAAACGTAAATATCAGAGGGCTATATAAAGTAAAGACAAGTTTGGCAAGTTTGGGCATACAGATGGATACAACTGCAAGCTATAAAAACAAAGTTACAGTTGAGTGTTATGTAGTTTTAACTGATGAACTATTGAATCCTAATATTAAATTTGAAATAGCAATTCCTGACCTAGACCCTGATTATCAAAGAGCTGTATTTTCAGAGCTTGATACAACTAACACTGCCATGATGAATCAGCAAATGATATCACTTTTAGTTTTAGGAACCTTTAGTTTCAATAATGCCTCCAGTGTAAGCTTGCAAAGCTCCTACTATAATGTTATTGCAAACCAATTAAGTTCTATGCTTTCTCAGATAAGTAAAAATGTGGATATTGGTTTAAATTATAAACCTGGTGACAATGTTTCTCAAGAGGAATTTGAGCTTGCTTTATCAACACAGTTATTTGACGATAGGTTAACAATAGATGGTAATTTTGGCATGACCTATGATAGATCAGAACAAAGTGCAAGTAATATAGTTGGTGATGTTGATGTTGGTTATAAGCTTACTCCAGATGGTCAATGGATATTAAAGGTATTTAATCATTCAAATGTAAATTCATGGTATAACTATAGTGGATATGATCAAACATCTCCATATACGCAGGGAGTTGGCATAGCCTTTATAAAAGACTTTAATAACATCCGCGAACTTTTCGAGTCAAAGAAGAAGAAAGAAAAGCAGCCTAATAATGATACAAATAAAGAATCGACAAAACCAGATGAGCCTACTAATTAATGTATAATATCAAATATATTTTTGTTAAGTTTAGAGAAGTTAATTAATTCGTTAGATGTCATTAGATGTTTATAAATCATCAGCTGGATCAGGTAAAACAACAACCCTTGTTAATGAATATCTGAAGATTGCACTGAAGAATCCTCATAGTTTCAGGCATATTCTTGCAATTACATTTACCAATAAGGCAGCAAATGAGATGAAAGAAAGGGTCATCTCAGTTTTAAAAGAATTATCTTCAAAAGACATAAAAAACTCTCCTAAGTTATTTGACCTAATACAATACCTAAACTACGATGAGTTCACATTGATGGACAAGTCTAAATATCTTCTCTCACTAATTCTAAATAATTATGATGACTTCGCAATTAGTACAATCGATTCATTTATTCATAGGATAATAAGAACTTTTGCATCTGATGTAAGCTTACCACAAAATTTTGAGGTTGTTATAGACAAGAGCGACTTAATACCACAAATATTAAAAGGCCTTTACGGAAAGGTAGGAAAAGACATCACGCTTACAAATTTTCTCGTTGGGTTTGTCATGTCAGAGGCAGATGAAGAAAATAATTATGATCCTACTTCCCGCCTAATTGATTTCATAGATTATCAAATAAATGAAGATGGGTTCTTTGAAATAAAAAAAATTGACAACCTAAGTCTTAAGCAATTAAACAAGATAATTAGTGCTTTAAAAAGTGAGATTAACAAACTCAAGTCAAACATTATTGAAAAATCAAATGAAGCATTAAATATATGCTCAGATAGAAACCTTGAGGCAGAAGATTTTTATCAGGGAAATCGAGGTATTTACAAATATTTCACTAATCTATCTGAATTTAAGATTTCTGATGAAAAGCTTTTTCCCGGCAAAAACGCAATAAAAACAATAACCGAGGGTAATTGGTATTCGTCAAAAGTTGATAACCATAAAAAGGAATTAATTGACAGTATAACTGAAGAATTAGGGAACTTATTCGAAATAACTAAAAAAAAGCTAGAATCATATCTGCACTTCAGATTATTATTTAGCAAAATATATTCTCTTGCACTTATACACGAAATTCGTAAATTATTTTTTGAATTTACAGATAAATCTGGCAAGATTCATATATCCGAATTCAATAAAAGAATTAGCAACCAAATCTCAGACCAGCCTGTTCCATTTATCTACGAGAGGTTGGGAAGAAAATATAGGTATTTTCTATTGGATGAGTTTCAGGATACTTCAATACTACAGTGGCAAAACCTACTTCCATTAATTGAAGAATCTCTTTCTCAAGGCAATAAAAACCTATTGGTTGGTGATGCAAAACAAGCCATATACAGATTTAGAAATGGTGAAGTTGAATTATTTGCCAATTTACCAGAACTATATAACAGGGAAAAAACGAATCTGAAGATCGAAAGCGAGAACACTCTGAAGAGATTCTTTAATTCAAAATCCTTGGATACAAACTATAGATCTAGGGAACAAATTATTGAATTCAATAATGATTTTTTCGAGGTAGTATCATCCAACCTATCACAAAGAACCAAGACCATATACTCCGAATTGAAGCAAAACTTTCCCAGTAAAGTAAAAAACGGAGGGATTGTTTCCATAAGGTTTTCGGATTATAAATCCGAATCATTTGAAGAAACAAAACTTTCTAAAATAAAATCAATTATTAAGGAAGCAAACAAAAAAAATTATGGCTTGGATCAGATATGTATTTTATGCCGAACAAAGAAGAATGCCTCCCAAATATTTGAATATCTAATCTCAAATAAAATTGATGTTGTATCAAATGAATCTTTGTTATTAACGAACTCTCCTGGAGTAAGACTTCTGGTGGCCTTTTTAAAACTCAACCAAAACCCCAATAATCAAATAGCTCTCGCTGAATTTATTGATGGGTTCATTAAATTCTCTGATAACTCTCTTGAATTTAACACAGAATATTCTGAACTAACTAAGTTCAAGCTAGAAAATTTAGAGCCGATTTTTTTGAGATATAATGTTGATACTTCTACAAAAATGATTTCAGCATATTCGGTGTTTGAAATGGTAGAATTTGCATTACGAAGTTTCTCCTCATCGGACACAACTGATATTTTTATTCAATATTTTCTGGACTTTGTATTTGAAAACAACATTGATCTAGATGAATTCCTAAGCCTTTGGGAAAGCAAAAAAAATAAAATATTTATTTCAATGCCTGAAAATATTGCTGCAGTTCAGATAATGACAATTCACAAAGCAAAAGGATTAGACTTTCCAATTGTTATTGTTGATGCAGAAAACAGAGCTCCGAAAACCACCAAGAGCGAATATTGGGAGCCCTTAAATATTGAAGGTATAAGTGATCTAAAGGTTGGACTAATGCCAATTAATAAGAAACTTAATCTAATTGGAAGAGGAGATATATACGAGATTGAAGAACATAAGTCTGAACTTGATTTCCTAAACCTGATTTATGTTGCTTTTACAAGACCTAAGCACGCTCTATATATTATTGGAGAGACAAATTCAAAGGATCAGTTTAGTAAATATCTCATCGATTACCTAGACCATAAACGTTTATGGGAAAAAGATAAAGTGGAATATGAATTTGGTTCATTACCCCTTAATTCTGAAGATAGTGAAATAAGTAATGGGCTAATATTAAACAAATTTGTTTCTGAAGACTGGACAAAACTTATCTCTGTTGCACCTTCAGAAAATATAAAATCAGATTTGATTAGTAGTAAATCCTCCAGAGCATATGGAAAACTCATTCACAGGATATTAGCGTCTATTTATTACGAGTATGATTTATATACAACCTTTGCAAACATATCTGACAGCGAAATTCTCAGCACTTCTGAAATTGACATAATAAAAGACCTAGTATCAAGGGTTATAGCTCATCCTGAACTAAAAAGATATTTTCATGAAGACCTAATAATAAAGAATGAAACTGAAATACTGTTGGAGGATGGAACCACAGTTAGACCAGACAAAGTAGTTATTGATAAAGTTAAGTTAACGATTATTGATTATAAAACTGGAGAGGAAAAAAATGAAGATATATTGCAAATCAAAGGTTATAAAAAAGTATTTCAAAACTTAAACTACAAAGATATAGAAGCGAAATTAGTTTATCTTAATGATGAAATTAAGATAATTCAAGTGTAAATTATGAGTGTAATTATTCACATCTATTTTTTTAAACAACTAAAAAAATATTGATCGAAATAATAAAATGCTTTTAAGCATGTTGTAATGATATTATACTAAAAATCAGTTGTTATTTTTGATCAATTAAAATCTAATTCAATATGAGAAAATTATTATTTACTTTAATTATTATGTGCAGTATAAACCTATTTTCACAGGATGAAGCAAGGTTATTAAGGTTCCCTGCTGTGCATGGGCAAAATGTTGTATTTACATATGCTGGAGACTTATATTCAGTTCCACTAAAAGGAGGTGTCGCCAGAAAGCTTACCAGTGATGTAAATGGCTATGAAATGTTTGCGCATTTTTCACCCGATGGTAAGAATATTGCTTTTACAGGGCAATATGATGGTAATACAGAAGTGTTTTTAATCCCAGCGAAAGGAGGAATTCCAAAAAGGCTGACACATACTGCTACTCTTGGCAGAGATGATATAAGCGATAGAATGGGTCCCAATAATATAGTTCTAGCATGGAGGGATGACAACAACATTGTTTTTAGATCTAGAAAACAATCTTTTAATTCATTTAAAGGACAACTTTTCCAAGTCTCCAAAGATGGAGGAATGACAGAGGAACTTCCATTACCCGCAGGTGGATGGTGCTCATTTTCAGATGATGGATCTAAAATGGCCTATAACAGAGTTTTCAGAGAATTTCGAACCTGGAAATACTATAGCGGGGGTATGGCAGACAATGTTTGGGTTTATGATTTCAAGACAAAAGAAACCATAAATATTACGAACAATGAAAATCAAAACATTTTTCCAATGTGGCATGGTGATAAGATATATTTTCTAAGTGACCGTGACCGAACAATGAATATGTTTGTTTATGATCTTAATGACAAAACCACAACAAAAATTACAAATTATTCCAATTACGACATTAAGTTTCCTTCCTTAGGAAATGAATCAATAATATATGAGAACGGAGGTTTTATCTATAATTATTCTTTTTCTGATGGAAGTATTTCAAAGGTAGAGGTAAAAATAAACAATGACCTTACCACTGGCAGAGACGAGATAAAAGATGCATCAAAGATGATAAATTCTTGGGCAATATCACCAGATGGTAAACGAGTTGTTTTTGGAGCAAGAGGAGATGTTTATACACTGCCTGCAAAATCTGGTGTAACAAGGAATCTAACAGAATCATCAGGGGTACATGATAGAAATGTTGAATGGTCACCAAAAGGCAAATATGTTTCCTACATAAGTGATCGCACAGGTGAAGATGAGATTTATATCCAAAATCAAGATGGCAAGGAAGATGCAATACAAATAACCTCAGAATCTGACACATATAAATATAACCCCATTTGGTCTCCCGATGGCAAATATCTTATTTGGGGTGATAAAATGGGCCGACTGAATCTTGTTGACATAAACTCCAATGAGGTTAAACAGGTTGATGAATCTGAATCATGGGAGATAAGAGATTACTGTTGGTCTCCTGATAGTAGATGGATTGCATATACAATACCAATGTCGTTTACAAACAATAGAATATTTATTTACAGCATTGAATCTGAAGAAACAAAACCGGTTACTGACACATGGTATAGCGCAAGCCAACCATCTTTTGATGATAAAGGAAAATACCTATTCTTCAGCTCATCACGTGATTTCAATCCCATTTATTCCAGAACTGAATGGAATCATGCCTATAGAGACATGGATAAAATTTACTTTGTTACGCTTAATAAAAATACACCATCACCCTTTGAACCACAAAATGATGAGGTTAAAGTACAGACAGATGAGACCGCAGATTCTGATAGTAAAGACAAAAAGAAAGATAATTCAAGTAAATCCGAAACGGAATTTAGAGTAGACATAGATTTCGACGGAATAATTGGTAGAATAATATCACTACCCATTAAAGCGGCCAATTACTGGAATATTACTGCGATTGGCGATGATGTATACTTCAATCAATGGAAATCAGGTGGCAAAGGTGCCAACTTGATGATGTATAATTTAAAAAAGCAGAAAGAGACTAACCTTGGAAGTATAGGCTCCTATGCAATATCTGCTGACCATAAAAAAATGCTTGTTAACGTAAAGGGGAAATATGCTGTTATTAGCCTACCCAAGAGTAAAGTTAAGCCAACAGATTATGTAGATTTATCTAACATGAAGGTAATGGTAAATCTAAAGGAAGAATGGACTCAGATTTACAATGAATCCTGGCGTCAAATGAGAGACTTCTTCTATGCTCCAAATATGCACGGACTTGATTGGCCAGAAATACAGCAAAAATATGATGTTTTATTACCATATGTTAACAATAGAAATGACCTCAATTATGTAATTGGTGAAATGATAGGAGAGCTAAGTGTTGGACATGCTTATGTTTCTGGAGGAGATAAACCAAAACCAAATAGGATTCAGCTTGGGCTTTTAGGCGCTAAGATATCAAAGGATGACTCTGGTTATTTTGTTATAGACGAGATACTTATGGGTGAAAATTGGACAAGAAAATCTCGTTCTCCTCTAACCGAGGTTGGTGTGGATGTTACTGAAGGTGATTATATCATAGCAATAGATGGGAAATCAACAAAGAATGTTAATGATATCTACAGTATGCTTATTGATAAAGCTGACAAAAGTGTAATCTTATCCATTAATTCTGAACCCGAGGTAGCTGGTGCTCATGATGAAATAATCACTCCCACTTCAAATGAATCTGGCTTGTATTATTACACATGGGTTATGGAAAATACTGAAAAGGTAAATCTGGCTACGGATGGGCAAGTTGGATACATTCACATACCAGACATGGGGCCAGAAGGGTTAAATGAATTTGTAAAGCATTTTTATCCGCAACTTAATAAAAGAGCATTAATCATTGACGACAGAGGTAATGGTGGTGGAAATGTGTCTCCAATGCTAATTGAAAGACTTAACCGTGAATTAGCCTTATATGGAATGTCAAGAAATAATGGCGTAAATACAAAGCCTCGTGAAATGATGCTTGGCCCCAAAGTTCTTATACTAGACAACTATTCTGCATCTGATGGTGATTTATTTCCTTATCAGTTTAAAAAATTAGGAATGGGGACACTAGTTGGAGTTAGATCATGGGGTGGTGTAGTTGGTATAAGAGGTTCCATGCCGTTTATAGATGGTGGCGACCTTAGAAGACCTGAATTTGCACCATTTGACGAAAATGGCAATTGGGTCATAGAGGGTTACGGAGTAGACCCTGATATCGTTATTGATAATGATCCAGCTCAAGAATACGAAGGTAATGATGAGCAGCTTAACAAAGCCATAGAAGTTATCTTAGAACAACTCAAGGATTATAAACCTCTTCCTGATATTCCACCATATCCGGATAAATCAAAATAAAAGCAATTATATAATAATCAGGATAAATCAAATCCCCAAACGTGATTAAATATCCGTTTGGGGATTTATTGTTTTATAACTTACGTCAATATTAGAATACCCTTTTGGTAACAATGCAAAATAAACCACGTTATGTGTATATGAATAATGTATTTAAAAATATATCCCTGATATTATTGGCAGTAATTATATCATTTGGTTTTGGGGATAAACACAATATGAAAGATGGTAATGGTAGTAAATATATAAAAACTGAGGATGGTCCTGCGATTAACTGGACTGAAGATCTAAAATTAACCCAATCTGATTTCAAAGCTACCAGAAAAGGGTCTAAAGCTCATACTGCAGCAACCACCTCCAGCTCCTTTGGATATGATATAACCATTGAAAATGGTAAAATAAATGGGCATATATACGTAAGGTTCTATTGTAACAGTTCATGGTGGAATCCTGAATCTTTAAATAGCAAAAAATCAGAAGAAATACTTCAGCATGAACAATTACATTTTGATATATGTGAGTTATATGGCAGAAAAATGTTTAAGGAAATATTGAAATTAAAAAAGTCAAATAAACTAAATGGGGAAACCCTAAATCGAATGTATTCTCAGCTTGAAAATGAATATCAAAAATATCAGAATAGATATGATGGGGAAACCAATCATAGTCTAAATACTAAAAATCAGAAAAGATGGAATAAAAGAATCAAAAATGATTTAGTTAAAACCCAAACTTATGCTGATTACCACAATTTCTAAATAAATTTATTGGATGAGGGTTAATATTGCCAATGGTTTACTTGCGAAGTAATTTAACTACATTTGTTCAAACCAATTTGGAAATTCATGAAATTAGATGATGTAAAGGGATTTAGCACCGAGAAGATACTTTTACCCGAGGATAATGAAGGTAAAGTAGAGGCAACCCTAATTAAAAAAGCTAGCGATAAGAGTTCTGAAAAAGCAATACTTTATATACACGGTTTTGTAGATTATTTCTTTCAATATCATTTTGCAGATTGGTTAGTTGATAACGGCTGGAATTTTTACGCCCTGGACCTCCGTAAATATGGCAGATCGATGCTTCAGCATCAGAAACCAAATATGATATCTGATTTGCAAGATTATTTCAATGAAATTGACATATCTATAGACTTGATAAAGTCAAGGGATAAGAATGATAAAGTAGTAATGATTGGTCATAGTACAGGAGGGCTTATTAGTTCACTATATGCAGATTACCACAAGGATGACAATAAAATTGATGGATTAATTTTAAATAGTCCGTTTTTTGAATTCAACAATCCGCCATGGTTCAGAAAGGTAGTATTACCAATTGTAGCAAAATTGGGACGTAAGTTTCCAAAATTGCAATCTCCAGAAGGCTTGAAAGAGGGGTATGCAACTAGTATACATAAAGATTACCATGGCATGTGGGAATTTGATCTCGATAAAAAACCCATAGGTGGGTTTAGTATAAATTTTGGCTGGATTTCAGCAATATTTTATGGTCATAGAAGTTTGCAAAGTGGACTTGATATTAAAGTTCCTATTTTGGTGATGTACTCTTCCAAAAGTGTTAAGCCAGGGAGATATAATGAAAATATGCATTCTGCTGATGCTGTTTTAAATGTTGATCATATAAAACAATACTCAAAAGTGTTGGGGAGAAAAGTTAAAACTGCAGAAATACAAAATGGTATTCATGATTTGGTTCTAAGTAATGAAAAAGCTAGAAAAATTGTTTACACTAATATTTCTGAGTTTTTAAACCTTTATTAATTGAAATGAAATTTGAAGACTATAGAATATCTGAGGATATAAAAAAGAACATAAAAGATCTAGGGTTTAAAAAACCCACTGATATACAATACAAAGCCATCCCTCCCATTTTGAGGGGTGAAGATGTGCTTGCAATCGCCCAAACAGGTACTGGTAAAACAGCAGCATTTGCAATACCAATAATTCATTTAATTGATCAGCAAAAATCAAGTGGATCTGCAAAGGGAATTCAAGCTCTAATTCTGGTGCCAACTCGTGAACTAGCAATCCAGATAACAGATGCATTTGAGACGATTGGTAATAATACGAAAGTAAATACTACTGTTGTTTATGGAGGTGTAGAACAAGATCGTCAAATAAATAAACTTAAAGATGGGGCTGACGTTTTGGTTGCAACACCCGGAAGAATGTTTGATCTAATAAATCAAAAATATATTGATTTAAGATATCTAAAAGTTTTAATATTAGACGAGGCTGACCATATGTTGGATCTTGGATTTATAAAAGATATTAGGGATATACAAAGACATATCCCAAGGCAGCATCAAACACTCTTTTTTTCAGCCACAATAAATAAATCCATCAAGAAGCTGGCTTATTCGCTGGTTAGAAATCCCATTAGGATTCAAATTTCTCCAAAAAATCCAGTTGCAAAAAACATAGAACACTCTGTTGCGTTCATTGAAATGGATGATAAAAGGTTTTTTCTCGAAAGAGTTATAAATAATTATCCAGATTCAAAAGTGCTTGCATTTGTAAGAACCAAAATACGTGCTGAACGAGTTATGAAAGCACTTGAGAGAGTTGGAATAAAAAGTGATACCATACATGGAGAAAAAGAACAAAGTGATCGAATTGAAGTTCTAAATAAATTCAAGTCTGGTAAAACCAATGTATTGATAGCTACAGATGTAAGCTCAAGAGGTATTGATATTCCAGGTGTTGATTATGTAATAAACTACGATATGCCTGAACAGGCTGAAAACTATGTTCATAGAGTTGGAAGAACCGGAAGGGGTTCAAAAAAAGGACAAGCTGTTTCATTTTGTAGCAAAGATGAAAGAATACTTCTTGAGGATATCGAAAACTACCTAGACAAACCCATTGGCATTCTAGATATAAGTAAATCTGATTACTTAGAAACCCTTGAGATATCAAATGAATCTCACACGGATTGGAAAACATTGATAAGGGATAATGAGGAAATGATTTCGAAGAAAAAAAAGAAAAAAAAGAAAAAATAGCTATTCGTCTACTCTTATCTCATATGTTACTTCAGCGGCCTTACTAAGCATTGCGTTAACACCACAATACCTTTCCTGGGATAGATTAATTGCTTTTTCTAACTTAGCATAAGGTAGATCTTTACCCGTAAAAGAATACACCAAATGAATCTTATCATAATATTTTGGGTGCTCTTCGGTGAGTTCACCCGTTACTTCCACATCAAAAGTCTCTGGCACTACTCGCATTTTAGCTAAAATAGACACTACATCCATACCCGTACAGCCACCTAATGAAACGAGTGATAGAGCTTTGGGGCGTGGTCCTGAATTCTTACCACCAACTTTTTCATCAGCATCTAACTTGATTTTAAAGTCGTTAACTTCAGCTTCAAATGCCATTTCACCAGACCAAGAAACATTAATTTTATTATTCATTTTATTTGAGTTAATTTTTTTGACAAAAATACGGATTTCTATTTGGAATCATTTCCAAATAAGAATATGATAGAGAGAGTAAATATAAGTTCGATATTATTTTTTTTGGGAAAACTCAATATAATCTGGGTAGCTGAAGTCTCTTCTAGCAACTTCTTGCGAAAAAGTAAAATAGGTAACCTCACCTTTGGCGCATAATTCATCATTAGCATTTCTTAGCTCCACTTCCATATCAATTAGATTCCTTCTTTTCTTCTTCAAAGAGGCTTTTAGGGTAATTTTATCGTTAAGCATAGAAACTGGTTTTATATACTTTACATTCATACTTGATGTTACGCCAGCTGTTTTAAATTTGATTTGTACATACCAAGAAGCAATCTCATCTATGAGAGTAGCCTGAATTCCTCCATGAAGCATATTATGATATCCCTGCATATAATTTATTGGCTTCCACTCACATATTATATCATCTCCATCCTCAAAGAACTCCATACGCAAACCATATTCATTATTAGGTGAACATGCATAGCAATTATACCCAGGATATTTTGGATAAGGATTTAATATCTTTTTCATTTTACCACCTCACCTTTCTTATACTTAATGGTTTCATTGAGCGTACCAGTTTCATCATAATAATACCATTTTCCTGTTCTCTCTCCATTTTTAAATGAACCTTTAAGTTTTAAATTTCCATTACTATAGAATTCTTTGGAGATACCAATGCTAACACCATCCTCATAATAATTCTCACTTCTAATACTATCGTTGGAATGAAATGTATATTGCAGGCCATCAAACTGTCCATTCTTATAGTTGTAATCTGCTATCAATACACCTTCTGTATTATACCATTTAGAATTACCATTTTTCTCTCCATGTAGATAGTTACTTTCTTCTTGAATTAGGCCTCGGTCATAGAATACAACTTTCTTGCCACTGAGTATACCATTGATATACTCTTCACTCAACTTAAGTTTACCACCCACTCGAAATAGTATCCTTTTACCATTAAGTAAATCATTGGAGTATTCTGCTTGCTCCTCTATATATCCTCTCTTACTCAATTTCAGATAAAGACCATCCTTTAGACCTTCAGAATAATTTTCAACAATATATATTTGTCCTGAATTAAAGTAGGTTATCCAATTCCCAGTCTTTAGTCCACCTGTATAATTACCCGAAACATATAATTTACCCACCTTGGCATAAAAGGGACCATCAGATATACTATCCTCTGAAACATTTGATTCTTGGGAAATAGAATATGAAACTAAAAAACAATTTACTATTAAAAGAGAAATAATTTTTTTCATCATAACATAAATTGAATTATTGCAAAGGTATTTTATTAACCCAATAAAATATCAATTGTGTGCCTAAAAGGTAACAATTGAATTACTATGGTTCGATAATTTTTATTCACATTTTAGAACCACAATCAAAAATATTTCAATGGAAAGATACTCTCTATATCACCTATGACCAATTAAGTATAAATAGATTTTCTTTATATTATTTTTTTAATACACCACAACGTCTAGCATAATAATAGTAGCCGATTGCGGACTTCATTCTTGTCATGTTACAAGAAAATTGAAGCAGGATACATCCTCTTAATTTATTACTATCTCGGCTATTATTCTTATACATTGTTGGCGTTTCGTTGTTTATTGTACTGATAATTCAAATGGATAAATAACTTTCCAATCCTTTTCCATATCAATTACTGTCCAACCTTTTTCTTTTGCTTCATCAAGCCCTTTATCCAAACGACCTATATAAGATTTTCTATCGTAAGCCCATTCGCGAACAGAATCAGTATGATGCACATAAAGCATAAAACTTTTTAAGGTATTGGAAGCGGTCCATTGCATCATGGCTAAATCACCATCTGAATTTCCTGAAGAAAAAACAGGTTTACGGCCAATAAACTTGTGAATACCCTCAGGTTTCCCTGCTTTATCATTATTAAAATCAAGTTCCGCTAATCTTTTAATTATTGGCTTTCCGTCATTGTATACAAATTCTGTTTTTATTGTACTTCCTACAACCTGATCGCGAGGTATTCCATAAACCTCCTCAACCCAAGGACGCATAAACTCAATACCACCACCAGAAACAATAAAGGTTTTAAAATCATTTTCCTGCAAATATTTAATTAATTCAAGCATTGGTTGATATACCAAATCAGTATAAGGTCTGTTGTGTGTTGGATGTTTTGCCGTAGTCAACCATTCTTTTACAATGGTTTCAAACTCAGCAGTAGTATTACCGGCATGGCTCGCCATAACAATTTGCAAAAGACCATGCGTACCATGTTTGAGTAATTCTTCCATATTATCTTCTAAAGCGGCTTTAAATGGTTGTTCTGTTTTCCATTCAGGATGTTGGTCGGAAAGTGCTTTTACCCTGTCTATAGCAAAAAACAGTTGGAAATAGGCTGGTTGTTCACTCCACAGATTTCCATCATTGTCAAATGTGGCAATTCGATCAGGAATAGTTATAAAGTTTTCACTTTCAACATTGCTTAGATCTTCAACATAATTAATGATTGAAGTTTTAGTTGCCCCTTCATTCCATGAAGGTAATGGGTCAATTTTTTCAATTTCAGTTTTTGTAGTTTGCTCATCGTTTTTGTTGTCTGATGAGCAAGAAATAATGAGGCTCATCAGGATACTGAAGCCAATGAGGATATTTGTTTTTGCTATTTTCATTGATATAATATTTTTTGTTTAAAAGACCTCCACCTTTGTTTGGAAGGTGGAGGAATAATAAAGATGTTCTAATTTATGTGGAAACAAAAAGGATCTTAATGGCTTCCTCCTGAGTTTTTTAACATCTCCTCAATTTTACTGAGGTTAAATGCTCCTGGACTTTGACTTGGGGGGTACTCATTCATCGATATTAAGAATTTCGCAGCATGTGTTTGAATAGGAACAATTACAAAAGGGTGATCCAAAAACCAGTCTTCATAAACATTGGCGTTGTGCTGTGCTTTTTCAAAAGGATCTCTTCTTAAATTAAATAACAATGGAATACGCAATTCAACAAAAGGCTCTCTCCAAACACCAAAAGCCTGACCTCTATTTTCCATAAATACAACTTTCCAGTCATCGTAACGGGCAGCAACTACTTGACCATCATCATTTACGTACCAAAATTCTTTACGAGGAGAAACTTTGACTTTACCTGAAAGATAATCCAATTGATTGTAGCCATCAATATGGTTACGGTATTTACGACCATTAATGGTTGTTTCTTTCAATAATCTTTCTTTTACATTCGTATCGCCTGCAGCTGCAGCGAAAGTAGGTAGCCAATCTTCATGAGAAACAATTCCGTTTAAAGTAGCCCCTGCAGGGAAATGACCGGACCATTTCACAAAGGTAGGCACCCTGTACGCTCCCTCCCAGTTAGAGTTTTTTTCTGAACGGAAAGGAGTTGTCCCTGCGTCAGGCCAAGTGTTATAATGCGGACCATTGTCTGTAGAATACATAACAATAGTGTTGTTAGCAATTCCTAATTCATCAAGTAAATCAAGTAATTCCCCAACATGTAAATCATGCTCAACCATTCCGTCACCATAATTATCTTGACCAGAAATGCCAACATGCTCTGGCTTAACATGTGTTCTGAAATGCATACGTGTTCCATTCCACCAACAAAAGAAAGGTTCTCCTGATTTAACTTGACGCTTTATAAAGTCTTTTGCAGCAGCCACTGTTTCATCATCAATGGTCTCCATACGTTTTTTTGTAAGTGCACCAGTGTTCTCAATCGTTTGACCTCCTTTGCCATCGGTTTCACATTTTAAAACACCACGAGGACCAAAAGTTTCTTTAAAAGTTTTACCATTAGCAAGTACCATGTCACCTGGATAATCTCTGTGCTCAGGTTCTTCTTCTGCATTTAAATGATATAGACTTCCAAAAAATTCATCAAATCCGTGCATAGTAGGCAAATGTTCATCAAGATCTCCTTGGTGATTTTTACCAAATTGACCTGTAGCATAACCTTGGTTTTTAAGAACAGATGCCATTGTTACATCGGTTTTTTGCCATCCTTCTTTAGCGCCAGGAAGTCCAACTTTGGTCATGCCTGAACGAACAGGAACAGAGCCACTTATAAAAGCAGCACGACCAGCTGTACAACTTTGTTGTGCGTAATAATCGGTAAAAGAAACACCTTCTTTTGCAATTCTATCAATGTTTGGGGTTTTGTACCCCATCATGCCACGGTTGTTGTGACTGATGTTCCATGTTCCAATATCATCACCCCATATCACTAAGATATTGGGCTTTTTATTCTTTTGTGCCATAACAATAAATGGCATTGCAATTATTGCAACTAAAATTGTGATTTTTCTCATACATTATAATTTTTAGTGTTAATGTTTGTTTCCGTTTATCAAGTTTATCAAGTCTATAAATCCTTGTAACCGATGAACGCCAAATATATGGATATTACTTTTATTGTGAATTACTGTTTGTTTACTAGCTAATAGTTTTACTAATTGATAACTTTAGGAGGAAGGAGCAAAAAAAAGAACAGGCCGGAAAAAATTTCCCGACCTGAATCAACCAAAACCAAAACTTTATAGTATTATATATATTTTATTACTTTATACCATTCAATATGCATGCCATAAATTATATAACTCTCTTAATGTGATAATTACAATATGATATTGATGCGAAATTAGGTAGAGGGTAGTTGTTTCCGTAGTTTTGAGAAACAAATTTATTATTGGATATCCACTATCGTAAATGAGGGGGTTTTTTTATACCTAATACTATGTTATTAATTAAACTCTGCTACTAAATCAAAGAAATCAGAACCGGTAACTTTTACGTTATAAAACTCTCCAATATTTACATTACCATCATTCGACGAAACAATAACTTCATTATCAACTTCTGGGGAATCGAACTCTGTTCTACCAATATAATTATCTCCTTCTTTTCTATCAATTAGAACTCTAATTTCTTTTCCAACAAATTGTTTATTCAAGTTAAATGAAATTTCCTGTTGAAGCATCATTATTCTGTCTCTACGCTCTTCTTTTACCTCCTCTGACACATTATCAACAAGAGAGTATGCATGGGTATTTTCTTCCGGAGAATAAGTAAATACACCAAGTCTATCAAACTGTGATCTTTTTACAAACTCAAATAGTTCATTAAATTCTTCTTCAGTTTCTCCAGGATACCCAACTATAAGTGTTGATCTAAGTATAATACCCGGAACTTCTTCCTTAACTCGTGAAATCAACTCCTCGGTTTTCTGACCTCCAAGACCACGCTTCATGGATCTTAGAATCCTACTGTTTATATGCTGAAGAGGCATATCCATGTATTTGCAAACCTTGGGATTATCTCTTATTACTTTTAATAGGCCTTTGGGGAAGTTTGCCGGATAAGTGTAATGTAGCCTAATCCATTCAATTCCTTCAACCTTTGACATTTTATTTAAAAGATCTGGTAGTTCTCGTTTACCATATAAATCAATTCCGTACCATGTTAAATCCTGAGCAATTAATATAATTTCTTTTACACCCTTTACAGCCAATAACTCTACCTCATGTATAATTTCTTCTTTCGGTTTGGAAACGTGTTTTCCTCTTATGAGAGGAATTGCACAAAAGGAGCAATTACGATTACAACCTTCCGAAATTTTCAGATAAGCAAAATGTGCTGGGGTAGTAAGTAATCTTTCACCAATAAGATCTTTCTTATAGTCAGTATCTAATTCATTTAATATCTCGGGAAGTTCATTAACTCCAAAGAATCCGTCCACATCTCCAATTTCATTTTTCAGCTCCTGCTTATACCTCTCAGATAAGCAACCTGTTACGATAACTTTTTTTGTTGTTCCTTCTTGCTTCGCTTTAACAGCTCTTAAAATCGTATCTATGGATTCTTCCTTAGCATCATGGATAAAACCACATGTGTTGATTACAACCACATCAGCATCATCATTGGAATCGTGTAGAATTTTATAGTTATTTTGTAATTGCCCCATCATAACTTCTGAGTCTACTATATTTTTAGAGCACCCAAGGGTTACGATATTTATTTTTTGTTTCATATAAAATCTTTAAAAAAAGTAGTGCCTATTTAATTTATACAATCTAGCATCGTATTATCAAATTGCATTTCCATTAAATAAATGCTTTGAAAGTTACCTTGATGTACTTTAAGAAAATAAGCTTGCAACAAATTCTTTACGATCAAAAACTTGAAGATCTTCCATTTTTTCGCCTACTCCAATGTACTTTACTGGTATCTTAAACTGGTCAGAAACTCCAATAACTACACCTCCCTTCGCTGTTCCATCGAGTTTTGTGAGGGCAATTGCATTCACCTCAGTAGCAGCAATAAATTGACGAGCTTGCTCAATGGCATTTTGACCCGTTGAAGCATCCAAAACTAAGAGGATTTCATGTGGTGCATCAGGAATGATTTTTTGCATAACACGACTTGTTTTACTCAACTCATTCATAAGGTTAACCTTATTATGCAGTCTTCCAGCGGTATCAATTATTACAACATCCGTATCTTGAGATACCGCAGACTTTAATGTATCAAAGGCCACTGATGCAGGATCTGCTCCCATACCCTGGCTAACAATTGGCACACCAACTCTTTCTGCCCAAATCTTTAATTGATCTACAGCAGCTGCACGAAAAGTATCGGCTGCACCCACAAGAACATTTTTTCCAGCAGCCTTAAAATTGTGTGCTAATTTACCTATGGTTGTTGTTTTTCCAACTCCATTTACACCAACAACCATTATTACATAGGGTTTACTACCTTCTGGCAGATCAAAGTCTGAACCATCTCCAGTATTATTTTCTAGAAGTAGTTTCTCTATTTCATCCCTAAGAAGTTCATTTAGTTCATCAATTCCAAGATATTTGTCTTTGGCAACCCTTTCTTCAATTCGTTCTATGATTTTAAGTGTAGTATTAACACCAACATCCGACATAACCAAGGCCTCTTCAAGGTTATCCAATACCTCATCATCAACCTTAGATTTACCAATAACAGCCTTTGAAAGCTTATTAAAAACATTCTTACGGGTCTTTTCAAGTCCCTTGTTAAGATCGTCTTTTTGTTGTTTTTTGGAAAAAATGTTGAAAATACCCATTAAAAATATGTTTTATTATGTGCCAAAAGTAAGATAAATTAAATTCAAGGAAACAACAAAAGGCTCCCTCCTACATTGCAGGAAAAAGCCTTTTCAGTAAAATTGGTATATCTAAAATAAATTAATTATTACCAAAATATCCTTTTACCTCATTGGTAGGAATAATATCTTCTTTAAATGTGTAAGCACCAGATTTGTCTGATTTACTCATTTTTATCACTTTAGCAAAATCCTTTCCTGAGGATTGTAATGATGCAACAACTTTCTTAGCCATGGTATATGTTATTTAATTTCTCTGTGAACCGTCATTTTCTTAAGAATCGGATTGTATTTTTTCAATTCGAGTCTTTCCGGTGTATTTTTCTTATTTTTCATTGTAATATACCTTGATGTACCAGGCATTCCACTTTCCTTATGCTCTGTACATTCAAGTATTACTTGTACTCTTGCGTCCTTATTCTTTTTGGCCATTTCTATTCTCGCTTTAAAATTCGGTCGGCAAAAATACCAACAATATTTATAACATCCAAACTAATGATGAATAATTTTACATATTCATAATGTCTTGAATATAAGGCTTTATCCCTGCAAAAAAGAACTCTACAGCTATTACCATAACTATAAGCCCCATAAGCTTCATCATTATTTTATTTCCTTTCTCACCAAGAAACTTAGTAATGCCAACTGCACTAATTAACACTAACATTAAAACAACTGACACTAATAAAATTGAACCAAGAACCAATGTAGAGTCTGCTATACTTTTGCTTTCACCCATGAGTATAATTGCATTAGTAATCGCACCAGGACCTGCTATCATTGGAATACCAAGTGGAGTAATGGAAATATCATCAACATATTTATCAACCTCTTCAGCTGTTATTTTGATGGGACTTAATCGTGCATTTAACATATCATATCCCATTATAAAAAATAATACTCCTCCTACAACTTGTAAGCCAGATACAGAGATACCAAAGAACGTAAATAAATATTCTCCCAGGAATGCAAACATCATCAATATTAATGTAGCTGTTACTGTTGCCTTAATTGCTGTTCTTCTCCTTTCTTTCTTCGATAATTCTGAGGTCATAGTCAGGAATACCGGCATTATCCCCATAGGATTCATGAGGGTAAAGAAAGATGTAAAGTAGAGTAATATGGTTGTGAATGTATCCATTAAATAAATTTACAAAAAGATTATAACTCGGATATCTTGTTATCCACCACTTCTATTATATCATCTCTTAATACTTTTGCCGTTTCAGCGATTTTCAAACCTTTATTTAGTAGATCATCAGTAAATGTTTTATCATTAATACCTGAAGCATTAATCTTAACATTTAAATAAGCTCCCTCAACAGCTGTTAATGCACAAAGTGCACCAACTCCAGCGTCTGATACAGAATTAGGATTACCTATATCTGCCATGGCTTTCATAACCTCCATGGACTGTAAAGACGTTTCCATTACTTTAAAAGGAATCTCCATGGCATATTTTGAAGCAGCCTCAATGGCATTGATTCTTATCTCTTTCTCTGAATCAGTATTCTTTGGTAAACCAAATGCATCCATTATATTGTTGAAGGAGTTTGTATCTTCATCAACATAATGAAGTAACATATCTTTATATTGCTGACCTTTAACAGCCCAATCGGAGAACTCTTCCCATCTATGATCCCAACCACGTTTATGTGAACTTAGATTAGCTACCATTGTTCCCAATGATACGCCAAGAGCACCAACATATGCAGATATGGATCCTCCTCCGGGAGCAGGAGATTCACTTGCAGTTTCATTTGCAAAATCTGTTAGGCTCATGTCAACTAGCTTATCGGTTCCGTCATCATCGAGCATAAACTCAATTATTTTTTCTTTGGGATTGAACTCGCTCAAATCATCAAGCCCCATTGATTTAATTGCTATCCTGACCAATTCATTATTATCAACACCAACCGAGCGCTTTTGTTTTCTCAAAAAATATCTGCCTGCCTCGAGCATTGCTTCAAGAGGAACAAGACCAACAAGTTCTGAACCCGTAACACGGATACCCCTTTCTTCAGCTTTTTTCCATACCTCGTCGTATGCTATATGAACAGGAGTTATACTAATATTAGTTAAATTCATTGAAATCTGAGCTACATCATACTCATCAATAAACCAACCTATTGCCTTTACTTCCTTCAAAGAGCCTGGTATCATAACAGGTTTCCCATGTTTATCATTAACTATTTTCCCAGTTAACGGATTACCCTCTCGCTTTACTCTACCTCTCTCTCTAACATCAAATGCTATCGCATTCGCACGTCTTGTTGACGTTGTATTAAGGTTAACGTTAAAAGCAACCAGAAAATCTCTTGCGCCAACTGCCGTTACACCAGTTCGTTTTATACTCTCATTGTAGTGATCAGGTCCAAAATCTGGTTTCCATTCTGGGTTAGAAAGCTTTTCTTTAAGGCCTTCATACTCTCCAGAGCGACAATTTGCTAAATTTTGACGCTTTGTTTCAAAAGCTGCATTCTCATAACAGTATATTGGTATAAGAAGCTCCTTGCCAATCCTCTCACCAAGTTTTCTTGCATACTCTACTGTTTCTTCCATTGTAATGTTTGAAATGGGAACCAATGGACAAACATCCGTTGCTCCAAATCTGGGATGTTCCCCTTTTTGATTACTCATATCGATTAGCTCAGAAGCTTTTTTTACTGCAGCAAATGCCGCTTGCAAAACATCATCAGGTGTTCCAACCATTGTTACCACTGTACGGTTAGTTGCAGCACCTGGATCAACATCCAATAGCTTAACACCTTCTACTCTTTCAATCTCGTCAGTAATCTGTTTTATGATGGCCATATCACGACCTTCACTAAAGTTAGGAACACATTCAATAAGTTGCTTCATATCTGTTTCAATTATACATTTAACGGAAGTGCAAAAATAGGAAATAAGAATAAGATAAATTGTGTGTCAAGAAAGATTGTAGAGATTTAATAATCAAAATAAATATTTTTAAATTTTGTTAATTATTATGGTTTTATCAATTCTTAGTATAGTTTAGCTCATAAATTAATTGAATATGATCTGGAAATATCTCACAATTATATTAGCCATAATATTTCTCTCAAAGTATATGGTGAGCCAAACAAACAATAATATACCATATGAGGGTAATCAAACACCTGAGTATATTAATGGAGTTATAATTGATATTGAAACTGGCAACCCTTTACCATATGCTAATATCTTCGTTAAAACAAAGAATATAGGTGTTGTAAGCAATGAAAAAGGTCAATTCTCTATTAACAAGGAATTTGTTGATGAAACAGACACATTAAGGTTCCAGTATATTGGATATATCACTAAAAATATTTGCATTAAAAATATTGATAGTAATAACTATGTTGGTTTACAAGAAAAAATAATCAACCTAAGTGAATTATTAATTTTTGGTAGCCCTCCAAATCCAAAAGAAATAGTAAAAAAGGTACTTGAAAACAAAGATGTGAATTACCCCGAGATCACAAGTAAAAAAATGGCTTTTTTAAGAGATCGTTATGACATGAATATTGACAAGATAGATCTCAATTATAAAAAGAGTTCAATACCAGATATCGATGATGATATGGTTGAGTTAATAGAAGAAAAAATTCCAAAATATTCAACATCATATACTGATTTTCTGGGGAATATCTATTTCACACATATCCAGAATGACTCATCTATGATTAAAATTGAACCCATAAAAACAGTGTCCCTGAAGGAAGATGACATAGATGAGATAGATCGGTTAGAATCTATATTTATTCAAATGTTTGAGAATACAAAGGAAGATGAGTACTGGAAAATCAAAACCGGAATACTGAGCACAAAGGTAGATCTGGAAGATAATTCAGTTAATGATACAATCGCGGACTCTATATCTGATAATTATAGAAAACTTAAATATTTCAACTATAGGCTTTCCTATTATCTAAAGTTTAGTTCATTTGAGAATACTAAACAATGGGAATTTCTGCATAAAACAAGTAAATATAGATATGAACTGGTTGGTGGCACAAGTGTAAATCAAGAAGACGTATACATAATCGACTTTACACCAAAAGATGATGGTATGTATATTGGCAGACTGTATATTTCAACAAATACTTATGCGTTAATAAGAGCCGATTATGAGTATGCTCCTGAACAGCTTGGAAGAGATATTCAATTATTTGGAATAGGTTATACGGAAACTCAGTTTAGCGGGTCTATCTATTTCGAAAAAATAGATTCAACTTATTTCTTAAAATATTTTTCCAACAGAAAAGGTTCGGTAGCAAGCATAGAAAGGAGTTTTTCACTACTCAAAAAAAGAGAGAGGTTTCTTTTTGACAAAAAAGTAAATGAAATTAAAATAGGAATGGACTTATTCGTAAACAATGAAGAGTCTGTTGAGTTATTAATATTAGATAATGAGTTAATAGGTCAAGAAAGTTATTCAGCATTTGAACAAGATGAATTTATGGAAATAATTTATGTTGATCAATTTGATGACAAACTATGGAAATCTTATTCAATAATTGAACCCACCAAGCAAATGAAGAATTACAAGAAACAAGAGGAGAGTTTTGGTAATTAAGATTATGCCAGTAATTTACTAGCAAAATGATAGCAATTTTATTTTAAAGGTTTCTCGTGCCCAAGAATTGTTTTGCGTTTTCCATTAACAATATATTTTTTTCTAACAGGTTGATGCTTTGATGAAACGGGATCATAGGATGTGGCACCCCTCTTAGGATCAGCTGAATAATTAAAGCCACGACTTTTTTTAGAGCAAGAGCTGCTTGACATTGCAAATGAGAAAAACAATAGAATCGTTGCAACTTTAATTAGAGACTTCATGGTCAAACATTAGTTAAATTATCTTCGGTCAAATATACATATTTAACTAACAAATCAAAAAATGTTCATAAAAGGACTTTTAAGTTTAATGAAAATTTCAGCAGCAACCCGCATTTATTATCTCTCACTATTTGACTATCATTGATATATGAATTAAATAATTTTTTAAGAGATATTTTTTAATATTACACTAAACAGATATTGTTAATTACATTGTTAATAATGTTCTAAGCAGATATGAAAATATGATTTCTAAAATTGATTATTTTTGCCACTAATCAGGGTGTCAATTCCATCTGACCTGATGGATGACTTAATGGGGAAATAGGTGTAAATCCTGTACAGTTCCCGCTGCTGTGAAACTCTTAATAGCTTTTGAAACCCGGTCACTGTTAGTATATTCTAATGGGAAGGCCTCGAAAGTGAGTTGAGTCAGAAGACCTGCCATGATTAGTATATTCAAAGCTTTCGGGATAAAAGTAGAGTGTTGTTCTTACTAAACAATATGTGTTTCCTGTAAAGTTTTGAGGTAATTATTTAAGCCTTAAAACTTTTAATATGAAAATAAATTACATTCTTAAACTTGTGCTGGTCCTATTAATATCAGCCAACATTAATGCCCAAAACTGGTATCTTAATCAAGTTTTGGTTGGATCTGGTGGAAATTTTAGCGATCCTGATAATCATGTTACAATTTCGTCATATAATACTATCAATCAAATTACTAGCGATTTTGGATCCATACTCACTCAGAGTATCCAAGATATAATTATAGTTGATAATTATGCATACATCGCTGCTCAAGATTCAATTGCTAAATATGATATTGATAGCTATGAAAAACTAGCCATAACAAGTGCCATTGGTGTCAATAAATTACACATGGCAAATAATAAATTAGTGGCATCATTTCAATACCCTGAAATTGACAATTTTATAAAAATATATGAGATACATAACTTGGATCTCATATCTTCAATATCAGAAGTGTCAGGAGAGGCTGCAGGGCTCACTTCCATTGATAATTTTATATACGCAGCAGTGAATGGAGGATGGGCAGGTACCGTGGGTAAAATTGCCATAATAGATATTCATGATTTATCATTTATTCAAGAAGTTAACCTTGATTCCCTTGGCAAGGGCATCAAGGACTTGTTTGTTCATGAAAACCAGGTACTGTCAGTAAATGTAACACCATGGGGAGGAACAACCGGACACATTTCCGTTATTGACCAATATGGTAGTATAAGCAACTCATATATGATACCTGCAACAATAGGCTCATTAGTGGGCGTAAAAAATAATATGATTTACACTGTTATGAATAATGGTGTTGGTTCAATTGATATGGAAACTATGACGATAGTGGATGAATCCGTTATAGATCAGCCTCCACTTACAATATCATGTGCAAAACTTGACACTTTAAATAACGAATTTTATGTATCAACTACTAATTATTCTTCAATGGGAGAAGGAACAATATTTGATTTAAATGGATTTCAGATTGGTAGCTACACTGCTGAAATTTCTCCAGATGCAATGGCATTCGACTATAGAGATAACTCAAACATTAATGAAGCAGAATTATATTTAACCAACATATATCCTAATCCTGCTTCTTCTAAAATTAATGTGCAAACACAAATTGATGATGTTAAATCGGTAATTGTAGTTGATAATTTGGGACGTATTATTTATGAAAACTCAGGGTCAAACTTCAAAAATTTAATCTCAATTGATATTTCATCATTTAACTCTGGAATATATACATTACGATTAACCAACAATGTTGGGGTTAGTTCATCTAAGTTTATCAAGCAATAGTTTACACAGCAAGCTAAATTATATGAAGATAAGATTTAAATATTTAACAGTTACTCTATTTACGTTGCTTTCATTTACTATTAATATAATAGCTCAGTATGCGCCACCTGCATATAAAGATGGATCAACTGCAATAAATGCAGATAGTAGCATTTTTATTGATTGGGCATCAGATTGCATATTGGAAAGAGGACCTATTGATATTTCAAATTTGTCATATGGATTAGCTAGCCATGGTGATGAATCAAGTGGAATTGGAAAGGCTGACAACAACGTTGTTAGCCTTGGTGACAATGGTATAGCCATATTAAGCTTTAGCACTCCATTAGCTAATGGAGATGGATGGGATTTCGCTGTTTTCGAGAATTCTTTTTCTGATAGTTTCCTTGAGTTAGCTTTTGTAGAAGTTAGCTCAAATGGGATTGATTTTTACCGATTTCCTTCCACATCATTAACCCAGGATTCAACTCAAGTTGGAGGATTTGGGGAGATAGATGCAAACAAAATTGATAACCTTGCAGGTAAGTACAGAATGGGGTTTGGGGTTCCTTTTGATTTAAGTGATCTGGAATACGAAGTCAATTTAAATATTAATAGCATCACTAAAATTAAAATAGTTGATGTTGTTGGCAGCATAAATCCAAGCTATTTAAATCATGACTCGCATGGCAACATAATTAATGATCCATGGCCCACACCGTTTGAATCATCTGGATTTGACCTTGATGCAATTGGAGTTATTAATAACATTATGAATACAACTAATTTAGATGAATTCATTGAGGTAGATAACATTATCTCTTATCCCAATCCTGCCACTAACATCTTACATCTCAACATAGAGGCAAATTATGATTATATAAACTTCATAAATATTCAAGGGCAATTATCTAAAACCATCCCATCCGGTTCCGGGCTAACAATTGATATCTCAGATTTAGCTAGGGGATATTACATCATTGAAGTAAAATATTTCAATAAGATAAGCAAAGGTAGGGTCATAAAAACAATTTGGTGAGGCTAAACAAGAAATACATATTAGCAATTATTAGTATTCTGATAAACATCAGTATTTACTGCCAACCTGTTTATGACACCATTCAACTATCTGAATTTGAAATAGTTTCTAACAATAAAGATCTTGGGTTACCTTTAAATATTACATCCATTGATTCAATCTATAGAAATGATATAAACCTGCAAAGCGTCGGTGAATTACTAGCTCTTTACACTCCAGTGTTTGTAAAATCATATGGACGTGGGTCAGTATCAACTGTATCTTTCAGAGGTACAGGCTCACGTCACACAAAGGTAGTTTGGGAAGGTTTTGATATTAACTCACCAATGCTTGGACAGACAGATTTTTCTACAATTCCCATCTCAATTTTTGATGATATAGAACTTAGTTATGGTGGAAGTTCGTTGTCTGAAATTGGGGGTGCTCTTGGGGGTAGTATAAATTTAAATACCTCTTGCAATCTAGACACAGAAAACCAGGTTTCTATTTCTCAATCCATAGGTAGCTTTAATACATTTATGACAGCTGCAGAATTGAGAATATCAACAAATAAACTTGGCTCCAAAACTCATATTATCCAACAGTCTTCACTTAACGATTTTACCTATTATAACAATGCAATTTTACCCTACGGTAAAACAATGAAACAGGGAAATGCTGATTTCAAAAATCGTGGATTTACACAACAATTAGACTATCGTATCAACCAAAATCAAACCATAAGTCTAATTACTTGGAACCAGTGGAATAATAGAGATATACCAGCAATTATGACCAACATAGAGAAAGGTGGTCAACAAAATGAATGGCAGAAAGGTTTCTTCTCTAGATCGATAGCCAGCTGGGATCTAAATTCTGGGGCCACTCATCTAAGTGGAAAAGTTGCATATTTTTATGAGGACATGAACTATTTTCTGCAAACCACAGATACCATTGGAAGCCCTATTTCTACAATTGACTCAAAAAATAATGTTCAAAGCCTATCACTTTCAGCAGATATAAAAACATCCATTAGCTCAAGCCTGCAACTAAAGGGTAGCTTAAAATATATCAACCAGAGTGTTAACAGTAATAATTATTATGATTTAAAGATTAGAAATATTGCAAGTGGATTATTGGGGATTGAATCAACATTAAGCGCAAAGTTTAGGTCAGAAGTTCTTGTAAGAGTAGAGGTTGTAGATGGAAAGGTAAACCCTATCATGCCAATGATTGGTATCAGCTTTAAGCCATTGGATAATAGTGATTTGTTTTTTAGAGTGAATATTTCTAGAAATTATAATCTACCCTCACTAAATGATATGTATTGGTATCCTGGAGGAAATGATTCCTTGAATCCGGAACAAAGTATCGAGAGCGAATTTAGCATGGAATATGTTAAAGTTATCAAAGGCAATCATAAACTAACATTACGTAATACCTTATACTATGCAAATGTTAGCAATTGGATTATGTGGCAACCTGGTGATTATAGGTATTGGACGCCATCCAATATCGACAATGTTATTTCAAAAGGTTTAGAACTATCATTTAAAGCCTCAGGAACTGTGAATAACATACAATACAATTTGCTTCTTGAATATGCATACACCAAAGCAACAAAAGACGACATTTCGGGGAGTACGCAACTAATGTATGTGCCTTTGAATACATTCAATTCATTCGCTGGAATTGGATTTAAAGGATATTATTTAAATTGGGGAATACATTTAACAGGAAAAAGAAGCACTTGCATGAGTGAAAATAAAAATTACTCAGCTGAGTTGCCTGCCTACACTCTTCATAACATATCCTTTGGAAAAAGAGGTACGTTAAACAAAGCGATCTTTGATGTAAAAATTAGAGTTTATAACATCTTCAATAAGGATTATCAATCAATACTTTGGCGAGCTATGCCACGGCGTAATTTCGAATTATGTGTAGGATTAAAAATATAATGAAAAAGGGTAGGATTATCTTAGTGGTAAGTTTGTTAATGTCAATTTTAGCATGCGAAAAGGAAAACCACTCAGACACATCTGAAAATTCATTTGACTCTGGTGGAGTCTTCATACTAAATGAAGGTAATTATTCGTCAGCAAACTCATCTCTTTCCTATTACAATCCAGAAACAGACATGGTTGATAATAATGTATTTCACAAAATAAATAATGTGCCACTTGGCGATGTTGCTCAGAGTATTTGCCTGCATAACGAAATTGCATTAATAACAGTTAATAATTCTGGCATATTATATTCAATAAAAGTTGAAGATGCGCAATTTCAAAATAAAATCAATGGTTTAATATCTCCACGGTATATACTTCCAATAAATGAAACAAAAGCATATGTAACCGATTTTATGTCTCATGAAATTATTGTAATTAACCTTAAAACTTTTGAAATAGAAGGATCCATATATGTGGGAAAAACCACTGAGAATATAATTATGCATAATGGCATAGTATACACAGCAAATTGGTCGGCATATAATCAGACTACATCCAATAACACTATTATGGTGATTAATCCCGGAACGAATGAGGTGATTGACTCAATAATTGTTGGTATAGAGCCCGGGGCAATGGTAATAGACAATAACAACTATTTATGGGTACTTTGTAGCGGTGGATATATGAACGAGGAAAGACCAAGTTTATGGAAAATAAATACTTCAAATAAGAAATCAGAAGAAACACTACTTTTTAACGATATAAATTCAAACCCGACCAACCTTTGTATTAATTATGAAGGTGATTCTTTATATTTCTTAGACGATGGAGTGTATACAATGTCTGTAAACGACTCACATCTACCTCAAACACCATTGATAGAATCCAACGAAAAAACATTCTACTGTATGTCTGTAAACACAAATGGAGATATTTATTTGGGTGATGCCCGAGACTACAACCGAAATGGAGACGTATACAGATATAATATAAATGGAAAAATAATTTCAAAATTTGAGGTTGGAATCATACCTGGTGATATTGTTTTTATAGATTAAATACCTGTTTAGGAATTCACAGTAACAATATGTCCATTTAATATAACAGTTTCAACCTTATTTGTTCCATAATAATATGGTAGGTATTCAACCGTGGGTATCTCTTTTGTGATTATAAGGTTAGCTTTTTTTCCAATCGCAATACTTCCTAGTTGGTCACTAACTCCCATTGCATAAGCAGAATTAATTGTAGCTGCATTAATGGCCTCCTCTGGTAACATTTTGTATAATATGCTAGCCATGGATATTATCAGTTGCATATTACCCGATGGAGAAGAACCAGGATTAAAATCCGTTGCAAGAGCAATGGGAAGTCCAGCATCCATCATCTCCCTAACAGGGGCATACTTCATACCCAGAAAAAAGGCAGCACCGGGTAAAACCGTTGGCATTGTATCGGAATTTATCAATGCTTTTATCTCATCATCACCAGTAAATTCAAGGTGATCTACACTTAGAGCCCCATGCTTTACTCCCGCTTGTATTCCTCCCGAATAATCCAATTCATTGGCATGAATTTTACCCCTTATACCATATCTTACTCCTGCTTCCAGAATTCGTTCGGTATCCTTCACCGTGAAGAAGCCCTTATCACAAAAAACATCTATATAATCGGCAAGATTTTGTTCTGCTACAATAGGTAACATTTCATTTATCACCATATCAACATACTTTTCTTGATTGCCTCTATATTCCATTGGTATTGAATGGGCGCCTAAGAAAGTAGCCTTTATTGTTAAAGGAGATTTTTCCTTGAGCTGTTTTATCACTCTTAGCATTTTTATCTCCGAGTCCAACGTTAATCCGTAGCCACTTTTTATTTCTACAGCACCGGTACCATAGCTAATTATTTCATCTAATCTCTCCATGGCACTGTCAATAAGTTCCTCCTCTGAGGCTTCCTGCATAAGTCTAGCACTATTTAATATACCACCCCCTCTTTCGGCAATTTCCTCATAGGACAACCCTTTTATCTTATCAATATACTCAATCTCCCTTGAGGCTGGAAAAACCAAATGAGTATGAGAATCTACAAAAGTAGGTAACACCATTTTCCCTGTAGAATCGATTATATCCATTTTCGATGTTGTTGATTTTAATTCAGATAGCCTTTCTGAATCCATACTCCCAAAATCCTCAATAATGCCATCCTTAACAAACACAAAGGCATTTCTAATTGTCTTAATGTTTCGCATATCATGCCCTGAAACATATTTTACAGGATTGTCCTCAACCTGAATCAACTCTTTTATGTTCTCTATTAAAAACTTCATCGATGTATTTGTTTATTCCAAAATATAGCGTTTGGATAATATTTATTAAATATTGCGTGTACAAATATATGTAATCAACAAAAAGCTTTCCTCATATTAATATATTTTACTAAGTTTCAATAAAAATGTATATTTGGGCCTTAGTAAATCAAATCAACCAAATTATAATGAAAGCAAAATTACTAATTATTACTATGGTTATGCTTGCCATTTTCTCAAGCACACTAGCAAAAGATGTCAATATCTCAACTGCCGAAAAGGTAGCCATAAATTTTTACTACGAACGATCTAATCAATACGATGAAGTCACAGACTACTATGATTTGAACATAATCGAATCATACATGGTTAAGAATGCATATTACGTAGTAAACCTTGAAAATGGATGGGTACTTATAGCTGCAGATGATGCTATGACGCCTGTTATAGGCTATAACTTTACGGGAATTTTTCCTGCACCAGATCATGGGTTTGCGCCCTTTGATGGATGGATGCAAGGTTATGTGGATCAAATTATATACATACGCGAAAATGGGATAATTGCAGATGAAGAAACCCAAAATAAATGGAACTACTTTAGTACAAATAATCCACTAAGCTTAAGCACAAAAAGAGGAACAAGAAGTGTTGACCCACTAATCACAGCAACATGGGATCAATCCAATCCATACAATAAAATGTGTCCCGAAGATCCTGACGGACCAGGGGGTAATACATTAGTTGGGTGCGTTTCCACGGCCATGTCAATGATAATGCATTACTGGAGATACCCATTATCAGGTACTGGTGAATATAGCTACTATCAATATCCATACGGCACAATTTATGCCAATTTTGGTGAAGCTGAATATAATTGGAATGGTATGACAGATGTTATAGATAACCGGTTTATTTGGGAAATTGCCGAAATAGGTTTCCATGGTGGAGTATCTGTTGATATGGACTATGGGCCTGAGTCATCTGGTTCAATTGGAGGTAACCTTGTGGCCAATGCTTTTAAAACTTACTTTAATTATCAGCATAATCTTCAGCATATTAGAAGAAATAACTACACTAGCTCTCAATGGGAGAGCACGTTAAAACAAGAGCTCGATAACTCAAGACCAATGTATTATGAAGGTATCTCTTCCGAACCATCAGGCCATGCATGGATATGTGACGGTTACCAAGGTTCAGATTTTCATTTTAATTTTGGATGGGGAGGTTATTCAAATGGTTACTATAGCCTTCAAGATATTCTTGGGTATAATTATGATCAAGAAGTGATGCGAAATGTATATCCTGAGGATCCTAACTACCCATACATAGCAGAGGGTGATAATGAACTTACAACTCTTGTGGGATCATTTACAGATGGAAGTGGTCCGGCTGAAGATTATCCAATTGGCATGGAAGCCTCATGGCTTATTAATCCTCAAAATTCTCAAGATTCGGTGACAGACATAACATTAAGCTTTATTCAGTTTGACACCTATGGCAGTGACAAGGTTAGAGTATACGATGGTGGTGATGATAGCGCGGAATTAATTGGTGAGTTTAGTGGAACAACTGTGCCAACGGATATTACTTCAACGGGTAATCAATTGTATGTTACATTTAGTTCAGTTGGTGAAGCACCAGGTTTTAAAATTGAATACTATTCAACTCTTCCATCATATTGTACTTCTACTAATATTACTGAACCACAAGGTACTCTTTCTGACGGTAGTGGAGGGTTTTGGTATAGTAACTACACAAACTGTGTTTTTAGTCTTTCTCATCCCGAGGCGGTAAAATACCATTTGGATTTCACAGAATTTGCCACAGAAGAAAATCATGATATACTTAATGTATACAATGGTGAAACATCATCTCTTATAGGTGAATATAGTGGCTATGAAATTCCGGACCCAATCGAAATTGAAACAAGCAATGTCTTAGTATGGTGGACAACAAATTCAACTATCCGTGAAGCTGGATGGTCACTTAACTATTCCGTTGATGGTGTTAGCGTTGAGGAAACTGCCTTTGAGAACCTTAACATTTTCCCAAATCCTACAAATGGAATGCTTAATATTAATTTTTATGCCGAAAAACAAGGTGTTATAAATGTTAAATTAATTAGTATTTCTGGTCAGGTAATATTCAATGATATCTTAACTAGTTCAAACGGAAGTTACAAGGGTTTATATGATTTAAATAACCAACCTAAGGGTGTGTACCTCTTGAGTATAATTAGTGATACCGAGAAGATTGACAGGAAGATAATTCTAAAATAAAAATCATACTTAAAGTTAAAAGGTTAGGGCGCAATTCATTAGGCGCCCTTTTTTTTTATTTTAGGATTTAAAATAATGCTAAAGTAATATTGTTGAAATATTAATGTAAAAGAAATTGTTACCACCGTATTCCTTTTCTGGGAGTTTAATCATAAAAGGGGATGAAAAAAGTTAACAAGCATACAACCTTGTGAAACTATCTGGTGTCATAATACTGGTAAAATAATATACTTTGCAAGTAAAGTTTTAAAAAAATTAAAATTAAGTATATTTGTGCATTAATTTTTAAACAAACAATATTGTATGAAATCAAAAACTCTACTAACCCTTGCGTTATTCTTCGCTGTTTCAGCAAGTATAATCGCTAAAGATATTAGCCTATCAAAAGCCGAACAGGTTGCGGTTAATTTCTTTTTTGAAAAATCAAATCAGTACGGTAATGCTGTAGACTATTATGACCTAAACATCACAGAATCATATCTTGCAGAAAATACTTATTTTGTAGTAAACCTTGAGAATGGTTGGGTTGTTGTTGCTGGAAACGATGCTATGGTGCCCGTAATTGGTTATAATTTCACAGATAATTTCCCTAAGATAAATCATGGTTTTGAAGCATTCGATAGTTGGATGCAGGAATATGTAGACCAAATTGATTTTGTAAGGGAAAATAATATTGAAGCTGACAATGAGCTACTCTCTCAATGGAGCTATTATAGCACCTCAAATCCTCAAACACTCAACACTAGAGGAGGAAGGGATATCGATCCTCTTTTAACTGGTTTATGGAACCAAGATAATCCATATAACAGAATGTGTCCTGAAGATGAAGCTGGACCTGGTGGTCGTGTTCTTGTTGGTTGTGTTTCCACAGCCATGTCTCTGATAATGCACTACTGGAGATATCCATTATCAGGTAGTGGTGAACATAGTTATTATAAATATCCATACGGAACAATTTATGCCAATTTTGGTGAAGCTGAATATAATTGGGATGGAATGACAGATGTTATCAGTGATAAATATGTATGGGAAATTGCCGAAATAAGTTTTCATGGTGCTGTTTCTGTTGATATGAACTTTGGGCCTGATGGATCAGGTGCATATAGTCAGGATGTGCCTTATGCTTTAGCTACTTATTTCAATTTTAAAAATAACGTTCAGTATATCTCTAAAAACGGATATACAAACTCACAATGGGAGAGTATACTTCAACAGAATTTAGATGACTCTAAGCCTCTTTACTATGCTGGTCAATCCACAGATGGTGGGCATGCTTTTGTATGCGATGGATATCAAGGTTCAAACTATTACCATTTTAATTTTGGATGGGGGGGATCTGCAAATGGATATTACACACTGCAGGATGTAAATGGATTTAATTCTTACCAAGGTGTTGTAAGAAATATTTATCCTGAAGATCCTAACTACCCATACATATCAGAGGGTGATAATGAACTTACAACTCCTGTAGGTTCTTTCACTGATGGTAGTGGGCCTGCCGAGGATTATCCAACAGGAATGGAAGTTTCATGGCTTATCAATCCACAAAATGCTCAAGATTCAGTAACAAGCCTAACACTTAGCTTCATAGAATTTGACACATATTCAAGTGACAAAGTAAGAGTTTATGACGGTAGTGATGAAAATGCTGAGTTAATTGGTGAGTTTAGTGGGACAACTGTACCAACGGATATTACTTCAACAGGTAATCAATTGTATGTTACATTTAGTTCAGTTGGCGAAGCACCAGGTTTTAAAATTGAATACTATTCAACTCTTCCATCATATTGTACTTCTACTAATATTACTGAACCACAGGGTACTCTTTCTGACGGTAGTGGAGGATTTTGGTACAATAACTACACAAACTGTGTTTTTAGTCTTTCTCATCCCGAGGCGGTAAAATACCATTTGGATTTCACACAGTTTTCCACAGAGGAAGATCATGATATGGTTAAAGTTTACAATGGCGAGAATGCATCTATAATAGGTGAGTTTAGCGGTTCTGATACCCCTGATCCAATCGAAGTTGAAACAAGCACAATTTTACTTATATGGACAACAAATTCAACTATCTGTGAAGATGGATGGTCACTTAACTATTCCGTTGATGGTGTTAGCGTTGAGGAAACTGCCTTTGAGAACCTTAACATTTTCCCAAATCCTACAAATGGAATGCTTAACATTAATTTTTATGCCGAAAAACAAGGTCTTATAAATGTTAAATTAATTAGTATTTCTGGTCAGGTAATATTCAATGATATCTTAACTAGTTCAAACGGAAGTTACAAGGGTTTATATGATTTAAATAACCAACCTAAGGGTGTGTACCTCTTGAGTATAATTAGTGATACCGAGAAGATTGACAGGAAGATAATTCTAAAATAAAAATCATACTTAAAGTTAAAAGGTTAGGGCGCAATTCATTAGGCGCCCTTTTTTTTTATTTTAGGATTTAAAATAATGCTAAAGTAATATTGTTGAAATATTAATGTAAAAGAAATTGTTACCACCGTATTCCTTTTCTGGGAGTTTAATCATAAAAGGGGATGAAAAAAGTTAACAAGCATACAACCTTGTGAAACTATCTGGTGTCATAATACTGGTAAAATAATATACTTTGCAAGTAAAGTTTTAAAAAAATTAAAATTAAGTATATTTGTGCATTAATTTTTAAACAAACAATATTGTATGAAATCAAAAACTCTACTAACCTTTGCATTATTCTTCGCTGTTTCAGCAAGTATAATCGCTAAAGATATCAGCCTATCAAAAGCCGAACAGATTGCCATTAATTTCTTTTTTGAAAAATCAAATCAATATGACAATGCTGTTGACTATTATGACCTAAACATCAAAGAATCTTACCTTGCAGAAAATGCATATTATGTGATAAACCTTGAAAATGGTTGGGTTATTGTTGCTGCAAATGATGCTATGACCCCTATTATTGGTTATAATTTTTCAGATAACTTTCCCAAGATAAATCATGATTTTGGAGCATTCGACAGTTGGATGCAGGATTATGTAGACCAAATTGATTTTGTAAGGGAAAATAATATTGAAGCAGACAATGAACTCCTCTCTCAATGGAGCTATTACAGCACATCAAATCCTCAAACACTCAACACCAGAGGAGGAAGAGATATTGACCCTCTTTTAACTGCTTTATGGAACCAAGATAATCCATACAACAGAATGTGTCCTGAAGATGAAGCTGGACCTGGTGGTCGTGTTTATGTTGGTTGTGTTTCCACAGCCATGTCTTTGATAATGCACTACTGGAGATACCCATTATCAGGTAGTGGTGAACATAGCTATTACAAATATCCCTATGGTACACTTTATGCCAATTTTGGTGAAGCTGAATATAATTGGGATGGAATGACAGATGTTATCAGTGATAAATATGTTTGGAAAATTGCCGAAATAGGTTTTCATGGTGCTGTTTCTGTAGATATGAATTTTGGACCTGACGGTTCAGGTGCCTATAGTCAGGATGTACCATATGCTTTGGCTACTTATTTTAATTTTCAAAATAACGTTCAGTACATCTCTAAAAACGGATATACAAACTCACAATGGGAGAGTATACTTCAACAGCATTTAGATGACTCTAAGCCTCTATACTATTCCGGTCAATCAACAGATGGTGGGCATGCTTTTGTATGCGATGGATACCAAGGTTCAAACTATTACCATTTTAATTTTGGATGGGGTGGATCTGCAAATGGCTATTATTCATTGCAGGATGTTAATGGATTTAACTCCTACCAAGGTGTGGTGAGAAACATTTATCCTGAGGATCCCAACTACCCATACATATCTGAGGGTGATAATGAACTTACAACTCCTGTAGGCTCTTTCACTGATGGTAGTGGGCCTGCCGAGGATTATCCAACAGGGATGGAAGTCTCATGGCTTATTAATCCACAGAATGCTCAAGATTCAGTAACCAGCCTAACACTTAGCTTCAGAGAATTTGATACATACTCAAGTGATAAAGTAAGAGTTTACGATGGTGGTGATGAGAATGCCGAATTAATTGGTGAATATAGTGGATCAACTGTACCAACTGATATTACTTCAACAGGTAATCAATTGTATGTAACATTTAGTTCAGTTGGTGAAGCACCAGGTTTTAAAATTGAGTATTCTTCAACTCTTCCATCATATTGCACATCTACTAGTATAACTGAACCACAGGGGACTCTTTCTGACGGTAG